>ERZ1023630.13-NODE-13-length-122707-cov-130.767823_pt1 | contig 122707 bp, 101 predicted proteins | sample MGYA00380332_ERZ1023630 | MGnify/ENA primary metagenome ERZ1023630 (study PRJEB33179, sample SAMN07448973) | human gut metagenome | biome: Human-gut; feature: Human associated habitat; material: Faeces | host: Homo sapiens | place: India: Bhopal | collected...
GATATCTCGTATGCCGGAACCCCTCGCACCTTGACCCTTGGAGGTATCAATGTGTCGGGTGTGGAAGGATACGAAGACTATGTGCTCACTGGTATCTCGGGCCTGACAGTGGGAGAAGAGATTGAAGTGCCAGGCGACGCTATTACCAATGCCGTCAAGCGCTATTGGAAACATGGACTTTTTTCTAAAGTCGCTATCGCTGCCGACTCTATCGTGGGTGAAAAACTTTATCTTCACATCTATCTCGCAGTAAGACCTCGTATCTCTGATATCCATTATGTGGGTTTGAAGAAGAGCGAGCGTGAGGATATGGAGCAGAAGCTCGGTATGGTTAAGGGTACTCAGGTAACACCTAACATGCTCGACCGTGCCAAGATTCTTGCCAAGAAATACTTCGATGACAAGGGTTTCAAGAATGCTGAAATCCAGATCAACCAGCGCGACGATGTGGCTAACAAGGGTCAGGTCATCCTGGACGTGATCGTAGATAAGAAACAGAAAATCAAGGTTCACCAGATTACCATCGATGGTAACGAGAAACTCTCGGATAGAAAGATCAAGGGTGGACTCTTCTCGAAGGGAGCCTTTGCCAAGACCCACGAGGCTGGCAAGTTTGCAACTTTCTTCAAGTCGAAGAAGTTTACTCCTGAGAGATGGAAGGAAGACAAGCAGAAACTCATCGACAAATACTACGAGTATGGTTATCGTGATGCGCAGATTCTGGAAGACAGCGTAAGCAACTTCGACGAGAAGCACGTCAACGTATATGTCAAGGTAGATGAGGGTAAGCGCTACTTTATCCGCAATATCAACTGGGTGGGCAACACCGTATATGCTACCGACTATCTGAATGCCGTGCTCGGCATGAAGAAGGGCGATGTGTATAACCAGAAACTCCTGGGCAAGCGATTGCAGGAAGATGAAGATGCTGTGGGCAACCTCTATTACAACAATGGTTACGTGTTCTCTAACATCAATCCTGCCGAAGTGAACATCGACGGCGATTCCATCGACCTGGAGATGCGCGTGACTGAGGGACCTCAGGCTTACCTGAGCCACGTACGTATCAATGGTAATACCCGTCTCTATGAGAACGTAGTACGCCGTGAGCTCCGTACTAAGCCAGGCGACCTCTTCTCTAAGGATGCCCTGATGCGTTCGGCTCGTGAGTTGGCTTCCATGGGTCACTTCGATGCTGAGAAGGTTTCACCAGATGTAAAGCCTAACTACGAGGACGGTACTGTGGATGTAAACTGGAACCTGGAGCAGAAGAGTAATGACCAGATTGAGTTCTCGCTCGGTTGGGGTCAGACGGGTGTCATCGGACGTGTGGGCTTGAAACTCAACAACTTCTCTATGGCAAACCTCTTCAACAAGAACAAGGAGCATCGTGGTATCATGCCTATCGGTGACGGTGAGGTGCTGAGTATCGGTGCACAGACCAACGGTACCTACTACCAGAGCTATAACGTAAGCTACTCTACCAACTGGTTTGGCGGCAAGCGCCCTATCCAGTTCAGCGTAGGTGCATACTACAGCAAGAGTACAGACGTGTCAAGCAACTATTATAATAGTGCCTACATGAACAACTACATGAGCTACATGTATGGTTATGGTACGGGTTACTATAATAACTACGAGAATTATTACGATCCAGACAAGTACATCCAGATGGTGGGTGTGAGCCTCGGTTGGGGTAAGCGCCTCCGTTGGCCGGATGATTACTTCACCTTGTCTGTACAGTTGGCTTACCAGCGCTACATGATGAAGAACTGGAGCTATATGCTGATGACCAACGGTAATGCGAACAACTTGAACTTGACCATCGCATTGAACCGTACATCAACCGACAACCAGCTCTTCCCACGTCGTGGTTCAGAGTTTGAGGCAAGTGTGAACCTTACTCCACCATGGAGTGCGTTCGACAACAAGGACTACAAGAACCTCGCCAACAACTCCCAGTCTCCAACCTACTCTGCAGAGCAGCAGGAGAAATACCGCTGGATTGAGTATCACAAGTGGAAGTTCAAGGCAAAGACCTATACCGCACTTACAGAGGGTCAGAAGTGCTTCGTATTGATGACCCGTGTAGAGCTCGGTTTGCTCGGTGCTTACAACAAGTACAAGAAGAGTCCATTCGAGACCTACTATGTGGGTGGTGACGGTATGAGCGGTTATTCATCCTATTATGGTGAGGAAACCATCGGACTCCGTGGTTACGAGAACGGTTCCGTATCTTACGGCCGTACCACCGGTTACTATGCTTATGCATACGACCGCTTCTCATTGGAGCTCCGTTATCCATTCCTCCTGGGCAATACCACTATCTATGGTTTGACCTTCGTAGAGGCAGGTAACGCCTGGTATGATACCAAGGACTTCAACCCATTCAGCATGAAGCGCAGTGCCGGTGTAGGTGTGCGTATCTTCCTGCCAATGGTGGGTCTGATGGGTATTGACTGGGCTTACGGTTTCGACAAGGTATGGAACGGTAGCCAGTATAAGAAGGGTGGAAGTCAGTTCCACTTCATCTTAGGTCAGGAATTCTAAAGACGGATTTTATGAAGAAAATAGTATTGATGCTGATGATGGCTGTAGCAGCCATCTCAGCACATGCACAGAAATATGCATTGGTGGATATGGAGTACATCCTGCGCAATATCCCAGCTTATGAGCGTGCCAACGAGCAGTTGAACCAGGTGAGCCGCAAGTGGCAGGCCGAGGTAGAGGCGCTCAATCTGGAAGCAAGCACCATGTACAAGAACTATCAGAACGAGGTAGTATTCCTCTCACAGGAGCAGAAGAAGGCCAAGCAGGACTCCATTATGCAGAAGGAGAAGGAAGCCAGCGACCTGAAGAAGAAATACTTCGGTGCCGAGGGAGAGCTTTACAAGAAGCGCGAGGCGCTGATGGGACCTATCCAGGAGGAGATTTACAATGCCGTGAAGGAGATTTCCAACCTGCGCGGCTACTCGCTTGTTCTCGACAGAGCCAGCAACAATGGAATCATTTTTGGCTCGCCAAAAATAGACATCAGCAACGAGGTACTCCAGAAATTAGGCTATTCTAGCAAATAATAAGTGTTATTCCAGGAAATAATCTAGGTTATTTCAAGAAAAAATTGTATATTTGCAGCCGATAAGAGAGGATACGGCAGGAAAATACCGCCCTCGGCATAACCAATTAAGAATAATAATTAAAAAAGAATAAACAGAAATGAAAAAGCTTATTTTAATGTTGATGCTTTGCGCACCAATGACAATGATGGCACAGAAGTTCGGTAAGGTAAATACTCAGCAGATCATGCAGTCTTTGCCAGACGTAGCTAAGGCCAACGGCGAGTTGGAAGCTCTCCAGAAGCAGAAGGAGAACGACCTCAAGTCTATGCAGGATGAGTTCCAGCGCAAGGCAGACGAGTACCAGAAGGGCGCAAGCACAATGAATGCTACTGCCAAGCAGCAGAAGGAAACAGAATTGCAGGGTCTTCAGCAGAAGATTCAGCAGGCTTACCAGGATGGTCAGCAGGAGTTGCAGAAGAAGAGCAGTGAACTCATGCAGCCTATCATCGCTAAGGTACGTACAGCTATCGAGGCTGTAGGTAAGGCTGGTAACTATACATACATCATGGAGGAAGGCACAGCTATCTATACTGGCGCCAACGTGGTAGATGTTACCAAGGAAGTACAGGCTAAGATCAAGTAATCAAACGTAAGTATTTCTATAAAAAAGCTAAGGGCAGGCACAAGTGCCTGCCCTTATTTATCATCTAGTATATTCATATCATATATAATAAGGTATCACGCATTATGAAAAAGAATCTCCTATTTTTGGCGCTCGCTCTTGTTGCCCTCTCGGCTTCTGCACAGCAGAACCAGACTCCGGCGGAACAACCAGCAGCCATCGTTGCACAGCCAGCATTGCGATTTGGCTACTTCAGCTTTGAGCAGGTTTTTCATACCATGCCTGGTTATGCCATAGCCAAGCATAATATGGATGAACTCCGCGCAAAGTATGATGAGGAAACCAAGCGCGTGGAAACTGAGTTTAATACCAAGTATGAGGAATTCCTTGACGGTCAGCGCTCGTATGCCAAGACTATCCTGGAGAAGCGCCAGGCTGAACTGCGTGAATTGATGGAGAAGAACATCGCCTTCAAGGCTGAGGCTGCCAAACTCCTGAATCAGGCAGAGACCGATGCGTATGCTCCTCTCAAGACCCAGATCAATGAGGCTGCCAAGCAGATTGGCAAGGAGAAGGGATTTGCCTTCATCATCAATACCGACAACAACGCCACACCTTATCTGAGTGAAGAAATGGGTGAGGATATTACAGCAGTGCTGGAGGAGAAACTGAAATGATTCTGCCATCCAATCCCGGACCTATCGGAGTCTTTGATTCCGGATATGGTGGCTTGACCATCCTGCATGGCTTGCGCCAGATGTTGCCGCAGTACGACTATATGTATCTGGGCGACAATGCCCGTGCGCCATATGGTTCACGCTCCTTCGAGGTGGTGTATAAGTTTACCCGCCAGGCTGTGCTGAAGCTTTTTTCCATGGGTTGCCATCTGGTAATCCTGGGTTGCAATACGGCTTCGGCAAAGGCGCTGCGCTCTATCCAGCAGAGAGACATCCCGGAACTGGACCCTGACCGCCGCGTGCTGGGCATCATCCGTCCTACTGCCGAGGTGATAGGTACGCTGACCAAGAGTCGCCACGTGGGCATTCTTGCCACCGAGGGAACCATCAAGAGCGAGAGCTACAAGATGGAGATTGGCAAGCTCTGGCCGGATATCCAGGTAAGCGGAGTGGCTTGTCCGCTCTGGGCTGCTATCGTAGAGGCCAACGAGGCAGATAGTCCTGGTGCTGATTATTTCGTCAAGAAGCGCATCGACCAGTTGATGCGTATGGATGAGGACATCGATACCATCATCCTGGGTTGCACCCATTATCCACTGCTCATGAGCAGCATCGTGAAGAATCTTCCCGACGGCGTGAGAGTGGTGCCACAGGGACAGTATGTGGCCAACAGTCTGCAGGATTATCTGCAGCGACATCCGAATATGGAACAGATGGTGACAAAGGGTGGTAGCTGCAAGTATCTGACTACAGAAAGTGAGGAGAAATTCAAGGAGTCGGCGTTGATATTCCTGCATGAGCAGGTGGACGTTACACACGTGGACCTTGAATAGTTTATAATTAATAGTTTATAGTTAATAGTTATGCAAGAAACAAGACAAAACCGTATATCAAGACTGCTCCAGAAGGAGTTGAGTCTTATCTTCCAGTCACAGACCCGCATGATGCATGGTGTGATGGTAAGTGTTACTAAGGTAAGAGTGAGCCCGGATCTTAGCATCTGCACTGCTTACCTCAGCGTGTTCCCATCTGAAAAGGGTGAGGAAATTCTGAAGAATATCAATGCCAACGAGAAGACTATCCGCTTCGACCTGGGCAGAAAGGTGAGAAATCAGTTGCGCATCATTCCTGAGCTCCGTTTCTTCCTGGACGACAGCCTGGATTATCTGGAGCGCATTGATGAACTCTTGAAGAAGTAAAAAAGTAAAAAGACAAATGAATTTTCCATTCTTTATTGCTCGCAGGTATCTCTTTTCCAAGAAGAGTACACACGTTATCAATGTGATCAGCTCCATCTCTGTGATTGGTGTGGCTGTGGCAACGATGGCACTCGTCATCGTGCTGAGCGTATTTAATGGTTTCCACGACCTGGTGGCTACGCTCTTTACGAGCTTCGACCCGCAGTTGAAGGTGGTGCCGATGGAGGGAAAGACGGCGCCTGCCGATGACCCGATATTGACGCAGATACGTATGCTGCCACAGGTAGATGTGGCTACAGAAACCGTGGAAGACCAGGCGCTGGCAATCTATGACGACCGTCAGGCTATGGTGAGGATCAAGGGCGTGGACGACAACTTCTCTGAGTTGTCACATATCAACGACATCCTTTATGGTGATGGCAGTTTCTCGCTCCATGCTGCCAATCTGCAGTATGGAACCGTGGGTATCCGTCTGGCGCAGACCTTGGGTATCGGGGCAAAATGGGATGGTTTTATGAAGATTTATGCTCCGCAGAAGGAGGGACAGTTGGATATGATGAATCCGGATGCCGGCTTCGTGGTTGATTCGCTGAATTCTCCGGGTGTGCTCTTCGCCGTCAAGCAGTCGAAATACGACAAGAATTATATCATCACCTCCATTGCCTTTGCGCGCAACCTCTTCGGTCAGCAGGGTATGCTCTCTGATCTGGAGATCCGTCTGAAGGAGGGTAGTGACCTGCAGGCAGTAAAGGCTGAGATGCAGAAGATTGCCGGCACCAAATATAAGGTGCTGGATAGATTTGAGCAGCAGGAAGATACTTTCAAGATCATGTCGATAGAGAAGCTGATGGCTTACATCTTCCTGACCTTTATCCTCGTGGTGGCATGTTTCAACATCATCGGTTCGCTCTCGATGCTCATCATCGACAAGAAGAACGATGTGGTGACATTGCGGAATCTGGGTGCCAATGACAAACAGATTACGCGTGTCTTCCTCTTCGAGGGAAGAATGATTGCAGTGATTGGTGCGGTGATTGGTATCGGATTGGGTCTGTTGCTCTGCTGGCTGCAGCAGCAGTATGGCTTCGTAAGACTGGGCGACTCCGAGGGCTCCTTCATCGTAAATGCCTATCCGGTAAGCGTTCACTATTCTGATGTAGCCATCATCTTTGTAACGGTTATCGCCGTAGGCTGGCTTGCCGTATGGTATCCGGTGAGAGCATTGAGTAAAAGACTTTTGAGTTAATAGAAAGAAATAAGCATAAAAAATCCTGCTTGTGTATGATCAACGCAAGCAGGATTTTTTATGCTTATTTCTTTTTATTTCTTTCTGATGAGTGTCAAGCCATCGCGCAGCGGCAGGATGACTACTTCCACCCTAGGGTCGTTGGCAATCAGGTCATTGAATGCACGGATGCCCTTGGTCTGATGGTCACGGTCGTAGGCTGGGTCGATGACGTGCCCGTCCCACAGCGTATTGTCTGCCAGAATATATCCGCCAGGATTCAGAATCTTCATCACCATCTCGTATGTCTCGATATAGGTGCGCTTGTCGCCATCCACGAAAGCCAGGTCAAACATCACCCCCAGTTTGGGTGCTTCTTCGTTGGCATCGCCAATACGGAAATCAATCTTGTCGGCAACATCCGAACCCTCAATCCAGGGACGGGTGAAATCTTCCATCTCGTCATTGATTTCGAAAGTATAGAGCTTGCCTCCTTCCTGCAATCCCTGAGCCAGACAGATGGCGCTGTAGCCACTGAAGGTTCCTACCTCAAGAATATTCTTGGGGCGAATCATCTGAACCAGCATCTTGAGTAATCTGCCCTGGATGTGCCCACTCGCCATACGTCCGTGAATGGTATGAATATTGGTGGCACGGTAGAGGCGATAGAGGTAATCTCCCTCTGGCTCAATATGTTGGCAGATGTATTTGTCTATCAATTCTGTTTCGGTCATCTTACTCCCCGTTTTCCTTTTGTGATAAGATACCTGCGATGGCAAGGTCGTAGGAAGCCAGACCGAATCCACAGATGACTCCCAGGCAGGCGCAGGAGATGTATGAGTGATGGCGGAACTCCTCGCGCTTGTGCACATTGGAGATATGTACCTCTACGCAAGGGCATTTCATGCTGCGGATGCAATCCTGCAAGGCAATGCTGGTGTGGGTGTAGGCACCCGCATTGAGCACTACGCCATCGTAGGTGAAGCCTACTTCCTGCAACTTGTTGATAAGCTCGCCCTCGATGTTGCTCTGATAGTATTCTATCTCTACATCAGGGTATTTAGCCTTCAACTTAGGCAGATAGCTCTCGAAAGAATTGCTGCCATAAATGCCTGGCTCGCGAACGCCCAGGAGGTTCAAATTAGGACCATTGATAATCTGTATCTTCATAATCACATGATTTTTTAAGTCTGTATCATTAATTTTTTGTATCTTTGCAGATGCATAGGTTATCTATCTCATAGCTAACCCTGATGCAAAGGTAATAATAAAATTGGAAACTGACAAGAAATTAGATAAGAAAATGGCAAATGACATCATCAGGAATTATATGAGGTACCTCAAGCTGGAGCGAAACTATACGTATAATACGCTTGAGGCATATCGCCACGACCTGGAATATCTCATAGAATATGCCCGCCAGAACGATGTGGCACTGGTGGATATGAAGCTGGAAAATCTGGAGAACTTCTCGGCAAGTCTTCACGACAAAGGCATCGTTGCCCGCTCGCAGGCACGCATCCTCTGTGGTGTGCGTTCCTTCTACCGTTATCTGGTGACCGATGGCTATATCAAGGATGATCCTACCGAACTGTTGCCTTCGCCGCAGATAGGCGAACATTTGCCGGAATATCTCTCTGTAGAGGAGGTGGATATGCTGGAGGCTGCCATCGATCTCTCGAAATGGGAAGGGCAGCGCAACAAGGCTATCATCGAAACCCTTTTCTCCTGCGGACTGCGTGTTACGGAACTGGTGAATCTCAAGATCAGTCAGATCTTTGAGGAGGATAAGTTTATCAGAGTTCTGGGAAAGGGAAGGAAGGAAAGGCTGGTGCCTATCTCTGACAGGGCATTGAAGGAAATCCATCTGTGGTATCTCGACCGCAATCTCATGAAGATCAAGCCCGGAGAGGAAGATTATGTCTTTCTGAACCGCAGAGGTGCCCATCTTACCCGTGTGATGATTCTCATCATGATCAAGAATGCGGCACAGGATGCGGGTATCAAGAAAACCATTTCGCCCCATACGCTGAGACATAGTTTTGCCACCGCTCTGCTCAAGGGTGGAGCCGACCTGAGAGTGATTCAGGCACTGCTGGGACACGAGGACATCGGAACCACGGAAATCTATACGCATATTGAAACTTCCGACCTCAGGGATGCCATCTTATACCATCATCCACGCAATATCAAGCACAGGGAAGAATAAATGGTTATGATTCAGCTACAAAAGGAGGATTATTCGGCTGTATTTGCTCTATTTTTCGGCTGAATATGGCAGAATCTGAAAAAAAATGCGTAACTTTGCAGCCGCAAAATAAAGAATATCAATTAATAACAGAAAAGAAAGGAAAAATATGGCATATTTGTTTTCATCAGAATCAGTTTCTGAAGGACATCCAGATAAGGTGGCCGACCAGATTTCAGATGCTTTGCTCGATCAGTTCCTGGCATACGATGACCATGCTCACTGCGCTATCGAGAGCTTCTGTACTACTGGTCAGGTAGTAATCATGGGCGAGGTTCGCTCTAATGTATATGTTGACTTGCAGACTATCGCACGCAAGACCATCAAGAAGATAGGTTATACCAAGAGCGAGTATCAGTTTGACGGTGACTCTTGTGGTGTGCTCACTGCCATCCACGAGCAGAGTGATGACATCAACCGCGGTGTAAGCCGTGAGGAGGATGAGAATCAGGGTGCTGGCGACCAGGGTATGATGTTCGGTTACGCTACAAACGAAACCGCTAACTACATGCCTGTATCACTCGACCTGGCACAGCTCATCATGCGTGTGCTTGCTGATATCCGCAAGGAGGGTAAGGTGATGACTTATCTCCGTCCAGACTCTAAGAGCCAGGTTACCATCGAGTACTCAGACGATAATATCCCACAGCGCATCGATACCATCGTGGTTTCTACCCAGCACGATGACTTCATCAAGAAGTCAAATGGCGAGGACGATGATGATGCCATGTTGGCAAAGATTCGTGAGGATGTGATCAATATCCTGATTCCAAGAGTAAAGACTCACTTGAGCGATAAGGTATTGGCTCTTTTCAACGACGACATCAAGTACTTCGTAAACCCTACCGGTAAGTTCGTGATTGGTGGTCCTCATGGAGATACAGGTCTTACCGGCCGTAAGATCATCGTAGATACCTACGGTGGCAAGGGTGCTCACGGTGGTGGTGCCTTCTCTGGCAAGGATTCTAGTAAGGTGGACCGTTCTGCAGCTTATGCAACCCGTTACATCGCCAAGAACATGGTAGCTGCCGGCGTGGCAGACGAGATGTTGGTTCAGGTAAGTTACGCTATCGGCGTGGCAGAGCCTGTAAGCATCTACGTAAATACCTATGGCAGAAGCCATGTGAATATGGCCGACAGCGAGATTGCCAAGAAGATTGCCGAGATGTTTGATCTCCGTCCAAAGGCTATCGAGCGCCAGTTGAAGTTGCGCCAGCCAATGTTCTTTGAAACTGCCGCATACGGACATATGGGTCGTAAGAACGAGGTCGTGGAGAAGACCTTCACCAGCCGTTATCACGAAGCAAAGACCATGAAGGTAGAGCTCTTCACATGGGAGAAGCTCGATAAGGTAGATGAAATCAAGAAGGCTTTCGGTCTTTAAGGAACGAATAACAATAAGAGAGCGGTTTCTTAGGAAATCGATAGAAAAGAATGGTGCAGCAAGCAGATTCGATACATACAGGTCTGGAGATTGATGCTGAATCTCAGCAGCAATCTGTCCAGCAAAAACATAGCAGCCAACTCACACCTAAGCAGGTGCTGAGTTGGCTGCCTAAGAATGCGACCCCTGCCCAACAGGATTCCATGATCAGGGCGCACATCAAACCCAGTGAGATTACTCACTGGAGCAGGATGCCCGATACCCTGCATCTGCCCGGACATAAGGCCGGCAAGAGTTTCAGAGATGTGAGCTTGCCACAATACTATCGTGAGTCGTTCTTCTCGAAAGACTCGCTCTTCCATCCTGAGCTAAGAGGTGGAAGACTGGGTGTGGCGGGTGATCCGGTGCCTTATACGGTGGCGGGCGACAACTTCATCACCTCGTTGCTGCTTTTGTGCTTTGTGTTGGCATGTATTGCATTCTCCAAGTCGAAGCATTTTGTTTTCCGCCAGGCAAAGGCCTTCTTCCGCGTTCAGCGAGAGGGAACTACGGTGATTACGGAGACGAGTTCGGAGGTTCGCTTCCAGTTCTTCTTTGTATTGCAGACCTGCCTGCTGGTGGCACTCGGATACTTCTTCTACTCGAAGGCATCCATCAGCGATACGTTTACCATCGAGCAGAATTGGGTAATCTGTATCTATGCCGGATATGTGATGAGCTATTGCCTGATCAAGGCTTTGCTCTATACCATAGCGGGTCTGGTATTCTTCGATAAGAAAAAAAATGAACAATGGCTCAAGGCGTATCTCTTCCTGTTATCCTGTGAGGGAGTACTGCTGTTCCCAGTAGTTATGCTCCTGTCTTACTTCGACTTATCGCTCCAGGTAGCAGTGATATATACCATTATAGTACTCGTATTGGTGAAAATGTTGTCATTTTATAAGAGTTATCTTATCTTTTTTAAAAGAAATGGCTTGTTTTTGCAGATAATTTTGTACTTTTGTGCCCTTGAAGTAGTACCTCTGTCTGCCCTCTGGGGTGGACTCGTATTAATCAGTCATTATTTGAAAATAAACTTTTAAGACAAGATGATTAAAAAAATTTTAGTTTCTCAGCCAAAACCGGCAAGTGAGAAATCTCCTTACTATGATATCGAGAAGGAGTACGGCGTAGAATGTGTGTTCCGCCCATTCTTTAAGGTTGAGGGACTTACAGCGAAAGAATTCCGTCAGCAGAAGATTAATCTGTTAGACTATACTGCAGTCGTTTTTACATCTCGCCATGCAGTGGACAATTACTTCAAATTAGCCAAGGAGATGCGTATTACCATTCCTGAGGATATGAAGTATTTCTGTGTTATTGAGACCATCGCACTCTATATCCAGAAGTATGTACAGTATCGTAAGCGCAAGGTCTTCTTCGGTGATACTGGTAAAATCGACGGATTGATGGCACAGATGAGTCGTCATAAGGGAGAGAAATATCTCGTTCCACTGAGCAGTGTACACAATGATGATGTGAAGAACCTTCTCGACGAGAAGAAGCTGAATCATACTGAGTGCGTGATGTATCGCACGGTAAGCAATGACTTCACAGAGGAAGAAATCAAGTCGTTCGACTATGATATGATGATTTTCTTCAGTCCTACAGGAGTTAAAGCCCTGAAGAAGAACTTCCCTAAGTTTGAGCAGGGCAAGATTGCTCTCGGTGCTTTCGGTCCGGCAACTATGAAGACTGTAACTGACGAAGGTCTTCGCATCGACTTGGAGGCTCCTACCAAGGAGTTCCCATCCATGACTGGAGCGCTGAAGGATTATCTGAAGCGAAACAATAAATAAGAAACTATATGATGTTGACAGAAACAGATAACACTTTCGGAAAGAGAGAGCACCTATGCAAGCAGACGCTCATAGACCAGCTCTTTAGCGGTAAAGCCCATGTTATGACGGCTTGGCCCTTGAAGATGGTGTATCTTGTTGTTGACAAGACTGATGAGCAGAGTGCTTCTGTAGAACTGATGGTAAGCGTGTCGAAGCGATTCTTCAAGAGAGCCGTGAAGCGCAATCGGGTGAAAAGACAGATCCGTGAGGCTTACCGCACCCAGAAGCATGAGCTGATGGAGCGTATGGCACAGATGCCCGACAAGCAGCTGCTGCTTGCCGTCATCTGGCAGGATGGCAAACTGCACGATTCGGCTGAGCTGAATGCCAAGATGAACAAGAACCTGCAACGATTGGTAGAGAAACTATGAAGTATCTGCATCTCGTCTGGCATGGATTCGTAAAAGCACTGACCTGGCTGTTGTTGCTTCCTATCCTGTTCTATCAGAAGTGCATCACTCCCTATACACCGCCATCATGCCGCTTTCAGCCAACCTGCTCTGAATATGCCAGGCAAGCCATACGGAAGCATGGACCTTTCAAGGGGCTGGCTTTGGCAATATGGCGTATCTTGAGATGCAACCCTTGGGGTGGTTCGGGCTATGATCCCGTGCCGTAAGTTTCCGGCTGTTTCGCTGGGCCCCTTATACATATTATATAATATATAAAGAAATCACATTCGATGGCAAAAAATTTTGTTGAAGAATTGAAATGGCGTGGTATGCTGGCACAGATTATGCCAGGTACTGAGGAATACCTTAACACCCATATGGTGTCTGCCTATCTCGGAACAGACCCTACTGCAGACTCTCTGCACATCGGTCACCTTTGCGGTATCATGATGTTGCGTCACTTGCAGCGTTGTGGCCATAAGCCTTATCTCCTCGTGGGAGGTGCTACAGGTATGATTGGCGACCCTTCTGGCAAGAGCCAGGAGCGTAATCTGCTCGACTCTGAGACTCTCTATCATAACCAGGAAGCTATCAAGAAGCAGGTATCTAAGTTCCTCGACTTCGATGGCAATGAGCCTAACAAGGCTGAGTTGGTTAACAACTACGACTGGATGAAGGACTTCACCTTCCTCGACTTTGCGCGCGTGGTAGGTAAGCACATCACAGTTAACTATATGATGGCTAAGGATAGCGTGCAGAAGCGCTTGAACGGTGAGGCTCGTGACGGTTTGTCTTTCACAGAGTTCACCTATCAGTTGCTCCAGGGCTACGACTTCCTCTATCAGTATGAGAAGTATGGCGTACGCCTCCAGTTGGGTGGTAACGACCAGTGGGGTAACATGACTACCGGTACTGAGTTGATTCACCGCACATTGGGTAACGACGCAGAGTGCTTCTGCCTCACTTGCCCATTGATTACCAAGGCAGACGGCAAGAAGTTCGGTAAGACAGAGAGCGGTAACATCTGGTTGGATCGCAACCGCACAACTCCTTATGCTTTCTACCAGTTCTGGTTGAACGTAAGCGATGATGATGCTGAGAAGTATATCAAGATCTTCACAGACCTTGACAAGGAGACTATCGATGCCCTCGTAGAGGAGCACAAGCAGGATCCAGGTCGCCGTGTACTCCAGAAGCGTCTGGCTGAGGAGGTTACCGTGATGGTTCACTCACAGGAGGACTTGGATATGGCTATCGCAGCCAGCAACATCCTCTTCGGTAAGGCTACCAAGGAGAATTTGGCACAGCTCGATGAGGCTACATTGAACGATGTATTCGCCAATGTTCCTCACTACGACCTCGGCAAGAACCTGCTCGGTGGTACAGCCGTAGATCTCTTCAATCAGGAGGGCATGCAGATCTTCCCAAGTAAGAGCGAGATGCGCAAGCTCGTTAAGGGTGGTGGCGTTTCACTCAACAAGGAGAAACTCGCTGCTTTCGACCAGGTTGTAACTGCTGATGACCTGATTGACGGCAAGTATCTTTTGGTTCAGAAAGGTAAGAAGAACTACTTCTTGATTACCGTTAAGTAATCGTTAAAAGTATTGAAAATATTTGGTAGTGGAGAAAAAATCCACTACCTTTGCATCCGATTTGCTTGTCCTATGGTGTAATGGTAGCACTACAGTTTTTGGTTCTGTCAGTGGTGGTTCGAATCCGCCTGGGACAACAGATTATGAAATAACCCTTCAGGTCTTTGCGGATTTGGAGGGTTATTTTGTTATATAAGAGTTTAGTTTAGGTAGAGAAGGTTTATGCAAGAGATAGACTTGATATTTCAGCAGTATTATCGTCCGCTATGTCTTTATGCCACTCATTATCTTCATGATATCGATGAGGCTGAAGACGTGGTGCAGGATTGTTTTGTGAAATTGATAAGTAGGAACATCATGCCGGAAAACATCAAGGCTTTCTTATATACCTCTGTGCGCAATGCCTGCATCGACCGATTGCGCCGCCAGTCTCCGATAGATACGGAGATTTCTCCTTCTGACTTGAGCGGCACAATTTCTGATGACCAGGCACAGGAAAGTTCTTTCCGGGAGGCGGAACTGTGGACGGCTATCGAGCTATTGCCCGAACGATGCAGGGAAATCTTCCTGATGAGCAAGCGTGACGGTATGACTTATCGGGAGATTGCAGAAGAACTCAACCTGTCGGAAAAGACCGTAGAACATCAGATTTCCAAGGCTTTAAAGACCTTACGAGGCAAGAAAGATGATTTTCTTGCAGATTTTTTCTATATTTTGCCTTTCATCCATGGGGGTATTCTGTAATTCTTGCGTTATAGCAATAAAAGAATGAATAAAAGTACAGTTATGAAAGGTAAAGAGATTATTTTTGCGCTCTCAATTCTAACCTTGCCAGCTCCAACGTTGGCAGGCACGCCGAAGATGATGGTGGAGGCAGAGACTTCCACCACCATCCGTCAGCAGATGGATTGGCTGCACCGCACCAGGAAAATCAATTTCGTCTATGATTCATCGCTTGATGGAGAATTGAACATCAAGTATCATGGACCAGATATCCAGCATCTTTCGGTGAAGAAGGCACTGAAGACGCTTTTCGAGAAAACTCATATTCTATATAATATCAATGCGAACTATGTGATATTGAAGCGAAAACCCGTACAACAAATATCAACATCTTACACGAATATAGATCACAAAGTTCAGCAGGTTCAGCGTCGCCATACTCTCAGCGGATACGTCCGTGACGAGAGTGGCGAATCGCTGATTAATGCCACCATCTATGATCTGACGGATGGCATCGGTACAACCACCAATGAATATGGTTTCTTCTCGCTTACCCTGCCCGAAGGTGAGCATCAGCTTCGCTTTTCGTATGTGGGCTATGCCGACAAGGTGGAAAAATTGAATCTCTCGAAAGATATGCATCATAATATGGCACTCCGTGTTGATGGTAAATTGCCTGAGGTGGTGGTAGATGGCGACTTGAACTCTCCTCTTCTGACCACACAAACCGGCAAGCGCTCCTTTTCGAACAAGGATATCAAGACAGAGTTTGCCTTGATGTCTTCGCCTGATGTGGTGAAAACCCTGCAGCGTGTGAGTGGAGTGGCAGAAGGACAGGAGTTGGCAAGCGGACTCTATGTGCATGGTGGCAATGGCGATGAGAATCTTTTTCTGATTGATGGTACTCCGCTTTATAATACGAATCATACGCTGGGGCTTTTCTCCAGTTTCAATGCCGATGTGGTGAAAAACGTGGATTTCTACAAGAGCGGCTTTCCTGCACGATATGGTGGAAGATTGTCGTCGGTGGTGGATGTGCGTACTGCCGATGGAAACATGAATCAGTTTCATGGCGCCTATCGCATCGGACTGCTCGATGCCAGTGTGCAGTTTGAGGGACCTATCCAGAAAGGCAAGACCTCTTATAATATAGGTATGCGCCGTTCCTGGTTGGATTTGCTGTCCCGTCCCCTGACCAAGGCTTTCTCTGATCCGGATGAGAAACTTTCGATAGGTTATTACTTCATGGACCTGAATGCCAAGGTAACCCATCGTTTCAACGACCGTTCGAAGATAGACTTGAGTCTCTATCACGGAAAAGACAGTTGGGACGTGACGGATGATATGGATGATAGCAAGGGGGATTGGTACCATGAAGGTGATTCATATAATAAGGAATTAACGAAGACGCAGCTCAATTGGGGAAATTTCAATGTAGCTTTGAATTGGAATTATCTGTTTTCACCGAAGCTCTTTGCCAACTTCACGGCTGTATATTCCCATAACCGTTCCAAACTTTACTCCCTGGATAATGACAGGGAAATCTATCCACAAACCAAGAATGAAAGGGTGTGGAGTCATTTGGAGCATGGCTATACTTCTACTATCTATGATGCCGGATATCGCACGGCATTCGATTACCGTCCGAATCCACGTCATCATATCCGTTTCGGTCATGACTACACGATGCATCTCTTCCGTCCACAGACGGTGATGCAGCTTGACTATATGGGAGGTGGAAGTGGTGCTGAGATGGATACCATCCGTGTGAATAGTACCAATAGGCATGTGTCTCATGAATGGTCGGCGTATGCGGAGGATGAAATCTGTCTCAGTGATAAATGGAGCCTGGATGCTGGTTTCCATCTGGGATTGTTTCATATCAGCGATAAGAACTTCTTCAATATAGACCCTCGCTTCGCACTGAAATACCAGTGGAGTCATGCGGTATCGCTGAAGGCTTCTTTCACGCAGATGACTCAGTATGTGCATAAGATATCCAACAGTTATCTGGATTTGCCTACTGATTATTGGGTGCCAACCACCAAGGATTTGAAACCGATGCGTTCTTATCAGATTGCAGCTGGCATCTATGCGCAGCCGAATCGCCACTGGATTTTATCGCTCGAAGGCTATTACAAGCTCTCAAAGCATCTTCTGCAATACAGCAGTTGGCTGGGAATCGAACCTCCGGCAGAGAATTGGGATAGTCAGGTGATGGATGGCAAGGGATTGTTCTATGGTTTGGAGGCAGATGCCACATATCGTACCAATCACCTGACCTTGAGCGGTTCCTATACGCTCTCCTGGAACAAGCGGAAGTATGATGAGTTCTATCAGGACTGGTATTACGACAAGTATGACAATCGCCATAAGTTGAACCTTTCCTTGAGATATGATTTCAACAGGAAGGTGAGTTGCTATGCGGTGTGGAGTTATCATTCCGGCAATCATGCCACCGTGCCAACTCAGATTGCAGCACTGCCTGGTTTGCCGGATGGTGGCAATCGATACCCTGGCAGTTGGTGGAATTCGGCATCTTTTGTCTATGCCATCCCCAACAACCTGACCTTACCGGCTTATCATCGTCTGGACTTGGGCTTTGATTTCCATCATGTTACCAAGCATGGACATGAGCGCATCTGGAACTTGAGCATCTACAATGCATATTGTCACCTGAACTCGATGTATGTCAAGGTGGATTACGATGAGAAAACAAAGCGGTTTAGGGCAAAGAACAAGGGATTTGTCCCAATCATTCCTTCGTTCAGCTATACCATCAAGTTCTAATGAATAGCATAGTGAATAGTAGATGTAGATTTTATGTAAAGATAAAAAGAGATAAAAATGAAAACAATGATATATAGGGCATTTAGCTTCATGCTTTTATGTTTGGCGTTGGTTTCCTGCAAGGATGATTTTGATATTCAAAAGCTGCAGGATCATCCCCGACTGGTGGTTTATTGCTTTCCTACCGAAGGTGATACCACGCTCGTCAGTGTAGCTAAGAGTCTGCCTGTAGCATCAGTAAAGGGGAATGTTGACATCTTATCCCGCGAAAAGGTAGATGCACATATTATATATAAGGTGAATGGGGTGGAGCAAACGGTGAAACGCATCGCAAACGAGGAAGAGGCTCAACTCTTTACCCGAAGCACAAAATCCGATGTGCTTTCGCAACTGGTAGGTCAGTATTATGTGGTAGGCAAGCAGAAAGCTGGCGACAAAATCAGTATTCAGGTTTCTGCACCGGATTTCTCATCTGTTTCAGCATCTACTTATATCCCAGAGAAGGTAGAAGTGGAGTTGGGTGATGTTAAATTGGAAATGAAATCATCGGATGGTTATAACCCGATAACGATTGATAGGGTAGAAGCCATTTTCCATGATAATCCTTCTTCGGAAGATTATTATTCGGTGAAGCTCAGATTACTGAATCGAGAAAAGAACCGTGATCTAGGGCTGCTGACAGACAATGAACCCTTGTTGAACAAGAAGTCGAAGCTGGATGATGATTTCGGTATGGATGATTATGAGTATTTTGGTAATGCCTACATCTTCAATGACCGTACGATAAATGGCAAGACCTATACACTTCATCTGGATACATACTCTAATTCATATTATCAGTCATTTTATAGTTTTTCTTATGTAGTAGATTTATACAAGGTAACTCCTGAATATTATCGGTTTCTCAAGAGTATCAACGATGCGCAGAGCAACAGTTGGGCAGATGTGGGCTTGATGCAGGTTACGCCTACCTATTCGAATGTAAAAGAAGGCTTCGGAGTGGTGGCTGGCTACAATATAAGTTCTGTTTCGAAATACTTCTATAAATAACGAAGATAATGGAGGAATATATACCAAGTGCTTTGCCATTGCCGGCAAGGCACAGATTACAGGACAATTTTAAACGAAGAAAGGGATTCTATGATGAAGATCAATAAGAATGAACAGGATTTTGTGCTGAAGTATTTTCTGCCGGGCAAGCTGGATACCCGGAAGGCTTTGCGGAAAGTGAAGGCTCGGGTTGGCATTGCTGATGAAGAAGTTTCGTATGCAGCAACTGTATCTTTACGCATGCGTCGCATCCGCTGGATAGCTGTGGCTGCATCTATTCTGGTGCTCTTCACCATAGGAGTCTATACGCTTTTGCAGCCAAAGACAGTGACGCTTTCTGCAGAATCAGAAGTAATGGCGTATCATCTGCCTGATGGAACGAAGGTATCGTTGATGCCTCATTCTTCTCTTTCCTATCAGGAAGATGATTGCAGAAAGGTGGAGATGAAGGGCTGCATCTATTATCAGGTGAAGCATGATGAACAGCATCCTTTCGATGTGGTAGGAGAGCATGGACATATAAGGGTGCTCGGTACCCAGTTTATGGTAGATGAAAGAACGGATGTTCCCGAAGTAATGGTAACCAGTGGAAAGGTGCTTTTCACGGCTCGCAGTTCTGCTGAAGGTGTCTTCCTGATTAAAGGCAAGCGGGCACGTCTGTTGAAAGGTGCTGCCCAGCCGGAGTTGTTGGCGGATTATGATATCAACGATGTGGCATGGGCTACGCATCGTCTGCATTTCGACAATACTCCATTATCCGAAGTATTGGAAGAACTTTCTAAATTATCAGGCACAAGATATACGGCTTCAGATGAGAGCAAGCGTCTGACGGGTGATTTTGAAACAGATTCCATCCCGCAGGTTATTCAGGTGATAGAAGAGACTTTGGGTGTGGATATCCGGTAAACTCAGAGAAAAGCACCCTAAAAGTAGAAGAACTGAGGAAAAGAAGGCAATAAAATGAGAAAATAAGTAAAAAGGTCGCATCTTTCGTATTGATTAAGAGCTAGATTCAAAAATATTTTGTATCTTTGCCAACGTAACAAATCAAACAACAGAAAATATAGAAGTATGGACTTTAACAAACTATTCTCATTGGAGGGTAAGGTTGCCCTCGTAACTGGTGCCGCTTACGGTATCGGTTTCGCTATTGCTGAGGCTTATGCCAAGGCAGGTGCAAAAATTGCTTTCAACTGCCGCAGCCAGCATCACATGGATCAGGCGCTTGCTGATTACAAGGCTAAGGGTATTGATGCCAAGGGTTATATCTGTGATGTAACTGATGAGGAACAGGTGAAGAACATGGTTGCTGATATCGAGAAGGAACTCGGTGTTATTGACATCCTGGTAAATAATGCAGGTATCATCAAGCGTATTCCTATGACGGAGATGTCTGTAGATGACTTCAAGCAGGTAATCGACATCGACCTTACTGCACCATTCATCGTATCTAAGGCTGTTATCCCAGGTATGATCAAGAAGGGCCATGGTAAGATTATCAACATCTGTTCTATGATGAGCGAGTTGGGTCGTGAAACCGTTTCTGCATACGCTGCAGCCAAGGGTGGCTTGAAGATGTTGACTCGTAACATCTGCTCTGAGTATGGTGAGTACAATATCCAGTGTAACGGCTTGGGTCCTGGTTATATTGCAACTCCACAGACTGCACCACTTCGTGAGCGTCAGGCAGACGGTAGCCGTCATCCATTCGACAGTTTCATCTGTGCAAAGACTCCAGCAGGCCGCTGGTTGGATCCAGAGGAGTTGGAAGGACCAGCTGTGTTCCTGGCTTCAGAAGCATCTAACGCAGTAAATGGCCACATTCTCTATGTAGATGGTGGTATCCTGGCTTACATCGGCAAGCAGCCAAAATAATATCAAGTAATATCATACAATAAAAGGGCATTCCGAGAGGAATGCCCTTTTACGTCGAAAATAATCTTAACAATTATTTGTTGAGTGCATCAGCGAGCTCAGCGCCAGCCTTAAACTTAGCCACCTTCTTAGCTGCAATTTGGATCTTCTCCTTGGTTGCTGGGTTGATACCCTCGCGAGCAGGACGCTCGTTTACGCTGAAGGTACCGAAGCCTACCAACTGGATTTTGTCACCTGCGATGAGAGCCTCCTTCAACGCATTAGTTGTTGCATCGAGAGCAGCCTTAGCCTGTGCCTTTGTGATCTCTGCACCTGCTGCAATCTTGTCGATCAATTCTGTCTTGTTCATAATTATACGTTATTAAATGATTAGTAATTTCTATCAATTATCGATTTTGCTTACAAATATAGTCTTTTCCTTTGAAAGTTCAAATAAAAAAAGCAGAAAAGTGATGAAAATAGTGAAATTTTATTGTAATCTACTCGCTTTTTGGTGATTTCACGGATATTTTTAGTAATTTTGCCACCAAATTTCAAATTTTAATAAGATAATTAATAGTTAAGGCAAAAATAGTTATGCGCAATATTCCAATAGTTACAAAGAATCTGCTGATAGTGAATGTGGTGGCCTTTCTGGCTTGCCTGGTCATGGGAAAGAACGGAACCGATGGGTATGTCCTCAATGATATCTTGGGACTTCATTTCTTCATGGCTTCCGATTTTCATATTTATCAGTTGTTTACGTATATGTTCATGCATGGTGGTTTCGAGCATATTCTCTTCAATATGTTCGCCCTTTGGATGTTCGGATGTGTCGTAGAGAGAGTCTGGGGACCGAAGAAGTTCCTTTTTTATTACATAGCCTGCGGCGTAGGTGCCGGCCTCTTTCAGGAAGCAGCTCAGTATGTTACCTATATCGTCAAGGATATGTCTGCCTATGAGTTTGTGGTAAGTGGCGAGGGTGCCCGTATGGCTATGGGCGATTATCTCAACATGTGGACAACCGTAGGTGCATCGGGTGCCATCTATGCCATCCTGCTTGCATTCGGAATGATTTATCCTAATGAGCGAATATTCATCTTCCCGTTGCCTGTACCTATCAAGGCGAAGTATTTCGTGATTGGCTATGCAGCCATCGAGCTCTTCTCTGCCTTGGCAACCCGTGGCGATGGTGTGGCACATATTGCCCATCTGGGAGGTATGGTATTCGGTTTCTTCATGATCCGTTACTGGCGTAAGCAGATGGATGGAGGTTATCATAACTCTTCTGCTGCCGATTCTTTCGATAAGTTACGTAATATGTTTGGGGGTAGAAACAAGCAGACCAAGCAACGTTTCGATTATACCCGCAATGAGAACTATACCCGCAACGATAATTATAGCCGTAATGATACCTATACCACAGATTTCCAGCGTACAGATGAAGCCGAAGAGCGCAAGAAGGCTGCACAGAAGGAGATTGACCGTATCTTGGATAAGATACGCAAGAGTGGTTATGACAGTCTGACCCGAGAAGAGAAACAGACCCTTTTTGACCAGAGTAACAGATAGCGTCATGTTGAATGGATTAAGGGATTTTACGGTCAAGATGGTGGCAGGAGCCAATGTGGCTACTGTTGCCTTTATGTTATTGGTGGGATATTCTGATCTGCTGAATCCGGAACGTTTTCCCGCATTCTGCAATGCAGGACTGCTCTTTCCGGTCTTTCTTTCCCTCAATCTTGGCTTTCTGATATTCTGGGTCGTCTTCCGTGCCAGGTATGTTCTCATTCCTTTGTTGGGCTTTCTGGTCAGCTTCGTACCTGTCCGCCAGTATATGCCGGTCAATATGAAGGGAGATGCTCCGAAGGGAAGCATCAAGGTTCTGTCGTACAATACCTGGGGATTCGGAAACCAGACGGAAGATGAGGATGGAGTGAATATCTGCCTGTCTTATCTGTTGGAACAGAATGCTGATATTGTCTGTTTGCAGGAAGCGCAGCCTACCGGCAGGAATGCAGAGCAGATAGACAGTATGCTGAAGCCGATTTATGCTTATCAGGACGTTACGGTTCATCCCCATGGCGGAAACGCCTTGATGCTGCTGAGTAAATATCCTATCCTTTCCAAGGAACTGATTCCCTACGAATCGCAGGGGAATATGAGTGTGGCTTACCGTTTGAAAATCAACGATAAGCCAGTTCTGCTTATCAATAATCATCTGGAGACAACGGGTTTGAGCAAGGAAGACCGTCAACAGTTCAAGAAACTGGTCGTAGGCAAACTGCAGGTAGATACTGCCGAGCAGACCTCCAAGCTTCTGGTGGTGAAGTTGGCAGAGGCAACGAAGAAGCGTGCGCCCCAAGCCGAAGCGGTGGCGAGATACATCAGGGAGCATCGGGGGATGAGTACAATCCTTTGCGGTGACTTCAATGACGGACCGATCTCTTACGTGCATCGCACGATAGCTAAGAATCTGGTAGATTGCTATGTAGAAAGTGGAAACGGACCGGGAATCAGCTATCATCGTGGTGGATTTTTCGTACGGATAGACAATATCATGTGTTCTGAGGATTGGGAGCCTTATGAGTGCAAAGTAGATGATAAAATAGCGGTTTCAGACCATTATCCTATCATCTGTAAGCTAAAAAAGCGCCCAAAAAAGCAAAAATAAGGCAATTTATTCTTATATAAGAAAAAAAATGCGTATTTTTGCACGTCATTATATATGTAATGATGAATTATAAAGCTGAAAATAAATAAATTAATAACAATAAAATAGAAATGCAAAACAAAGGAATTGTAATTTGTGTAGCCGTCTTACTGACTCTCGCAAGTATCTTCTATTTGTCATTCTCGTTTGCCACACGTTACTATGACAGCGAGGCTGCAAAGATCAAAGACCCTATTGCTCAGCAGGATTATAAGGATTCTGTAAAGTACCTGGGTGTTTATTCTTACCAGAACTGCTTGGAGACCCAGATTGGTCTTGGACTTGACCTGAAGGGCGGTATGAATGTAATTCTTGAGATTTCTGTACCTGATGTAATTGAAAACCTTGCCGATCACAAGACCGACGCTGGTTTTACCAATGCCATGAAGGAAGCCAGAGCTCAGGAAGAAGCTAACGGTGGTGACTTCGTGTCACTTTTCATTAACGCTTATCACAAGAGCGCACCTGGTCATAAACTCGCAGAGGTATTTGCTACCCAGCAGTTGCAGGGCAAGGTTTCTCCTCAGAGCAGCGATGCAGAGGTAGAGAAGGCTATCCGCTCTTCTGTACAGGATGCTATCGACAACTCTTTCAACGTTGTCCGCACCCGTATTGATAAGTTCGGTGTTGTTCAGCCTAACATCCAGAAGTTGGAAGGTCAGCAGGGCCGTATCATGGTAGAAATGCCTGGTATCAGCCAGCCAGAGCGTATGCGTAAGATGCTTCAGGGTAGTGCTAACCTTGAGTTCTGGGAGACATATAACTCTGAGGAAATCGCTCCTTATCTCCAGCAGCTCGACACTCGTATTGCCAATGGCGATAACGGTGAGGAGAAGAATGATACCGTAGCTGCAGATTCTGCTGCCGCTAAGAAGAAAGTAGCTAAGGCCGAGCCTAAGAAGGCAGAAACTAAGTTCTCTATCAAGAAGAAGGATGATGCTGCCAGCAAGGTAGGCGAGGATGCTCAGAATGCTGCTGCCATCAAGGCTCACCCACTGTTGGCTCGCTTGCAGCTTGGTGGTGGTTTGAGTACTGTTGGTTATGCCAGCGTTCGCGATACTGCTGCTATCAACAAGATTATCTATTCTGCAGTGGCTAAGCGCCTGTTGCCTTCAGACTTGCGTTTGCTTTGGAGTGCACAGCCTGCTGACAATATCAAGATGAAGAACATCTATGAGCTTCACGCTTTGAAGGTGACAACTACTACAGGTCGTGCTCCATTGGAGGGTGATGTCATCACAGACGCTAAGGATGAGTTCGACCAGATGGGTTCTCCTGTTGTAAGCATGAAGATGAATACAGAGGGTGCCCGCAAGTGGGCTCAGATGACCAAGGCTAACGTGGGCAAGGCTATTGCTATCGTTCTGGATGGTGTAGTTTACTCTGCTCCTCGTGTAAACGGTGAGATTGATGGTGGTAACTCTCAGATTTCTGGTAACTTCACTATCGAAATGACCAAGGACTTGGCTAATACATTGAAGTCTGGTCGTATGCCAGCTCCTGCACGTATCGTTCAGGAAGAGGTTGTAGGTCCTACACTCGGTGCACAGTCTATCCAGATGGGTATTGTATCATTCGTTGTAGCTTTCGTACTCCTGATGGTTTACATGGTGATGATGTACAATGTCATTCCTGGTATGATGGCTAACCTGGCTTTGCTCGTCAACGTATTCTTCACGCTGGGTATTCTGACGTCCTTCCAGGCAGCTCTGACGTTACCAGGTCTTGCCGGTATGGTCTTGTCTCTGGGTACTGCCGTGGATGCTAACGTGCTTATCTATGAGCGTATCAAGGAGGAACTTCGTTCTGGTAAGGGTATGAAGCAGGCTGTAGCTGCCGGTTATGGCAACGCATTCTCTGCTATCTTCGACTCTAACTTGACATCTTTGATTACTGGTGTCATTCTGTTGACTGTTGGTACAGGTCCTATCCGTGGTTTCGCTACTACCTGGATCATCGGTATCATCGTTTCATTCTTCACAGCTGTGTTCCTGACTCGTCTGGTTTACGATTATAAATTGAACCACGATAAGTGGATGCATTGCAAGTTTGATACTCCTGTTTCTCACAACCTGATGCAGGGTAAGAAGTACAAGTTCATGTCTATGTACAAGATTACCTTCACCGTAGCAATCGTTGCTGCAGTGGTATTCATCGGTAGCTTCTTTGTTCGTGGCTTGAGCAAGAGTATCGACTTCACTGGTGGTCGTAACTATGTGGTACAGTTCGAGAATCCTGTAGAGCCTGAGCAGATTCGTACTGTTCTTGGCGATGCATTCGTCAATGCAGACGGCACCAAGGCAACTACTGGCGCTATCGCTATCGGTACAGACGGTAAGACCATCCGTGTATCTACCAACTATATGATTGAGAGCAACGACCCAACTGTTGATGACAAGGCAGAGACCATTCTCTATACAGCCTTGAAGAAGGCTAACTTGGTATCCCAGAAGAATGTCGATGCATTCAAGAATCCAGATGTTCGTCAGGGTGGTTCTATCATCAGTAGTACCAAGGTAGGTCCTTCTGTCGCTAGCGACATCACATGGGGAGCTATCAAGAGTGTAATCTTTGCATTGTTCGCCATCTTCCTCTACATCCTGCTTCGTTTCCGCAACGTAGCCTTCTCTGTAGGTTCTACAGTAGCTTTGGCATTCGATGCCTTGACAGTTATCGGATTCTACTCACTCCTGTGGGGTCTCGTTCCATTCTCATTGGAGATCGACCAGACCTTCATTGGTGCTATCCTGACCGTGGTAGGTTACTCTATCAACGATAAGGTGGTAGTATTCGACCGTATCCGTGAGAACTTGAAGTTGCATCCAAAGGGCGACCGTCAGCAGCTCTTCAATGCATCTATCAATGAGACATTGGCTCGTACCATCAATACATCTACATCTACATTGATTGTGTTGCTCTGTATCTTCATCCTTGGTGGTGACAGCATCCGCAGCTTCTCATTCGCAATGATTCTGGGTGTTGTATTCGGTACTTTGTCTTCTATCTTCATCGCATCTCCAATGGCATACATCGTTCTTGGCCGTAAGATCAAGGAGGAGCCTGCTGAAGAGACTGCTGTTGCAGAGGTTAAGTAAAACGTAAACAATAAGAGATTCTTCTGTTTCTGTCCGGTAAATGCCGGATGGAAATAGGGAATCATCAAGACTATAAAACGATAAAAGGTCGCTTCCTGGTTAAATAGGAGCGACCTTTTATCGTTTACGTGGTCCCACCGAGAATCGAACTCGGATCAAAGGTTTAGGAAACCTCCGTTCTATCCATTAAACTATGGGACCTTCGAAAACTGACTGCAAAGATACATTAAAACATTGACAATACAAAATAAATGACTATGTTTTTAACACTCATCCTATCAAGTTTACTCACTTTTGTGGAATTAAACTGCGAAAATCTCTTTGATACACGGCATGATTCGCTTAAGAATGATGTCGAGTTCCTGCCTGAAGGTAGTTATCACTGGACTCCCTACCGCTATTGGCATAAGGTGAACCATCTGGGGCAGGAGATTGTGGGGCTGGGGTATGAGGAGGCTTCCGGAGATGTGCAGCTTCCCGACCTGGTGGCTCTCTGTGAGGTGGAAAACGACAGTGTATTGTTTGACCTGACCAAGCGTTCAGTCATCCGTACGGCTGGTTATGAGTATGTGATGACCGATTCGCCCGATGAGCGCGGTATCGATGTTGCCCTGATGTATCAGCCGTTTTCCTTTTCATTGATACATTCCTGGTCTATTCGGGTGAAGCGCCTGCCGGATACCCGTCCTACGAGAGACATTCTCTATGTTTCGGGACGTGTCATCACGGGCGATACGCTGCATGTGTTTGTGGTGCATGCACCTAGTAGAAGAGGAGGAGAGCGTGAATCCCGTCCTTACCGCCTGCAGGTGGCGAGCCAGTTGGCAGAAGCTGTGGATTCCATTTATGCGCTTCAAAGTAGGGCAAAGATTATTGTAGCAGGAGATTTCAATGATTATCACGACTCTCCCGCACTGGAATATCTCTATCAGCACCACCTTATTAATATATCTGCCGGAGCACGGGGTAGCCATGGGGCAAAGGCCACTTACCGGTGGCATGGAGAATGGCGCAGTCTTGACCAGATACTGCTGAGCGAATCGATGCAATATCAGGAAAATGCCTGCAGAATAGGAGATTTGCCTTTCCTGCTCGAAGATGATGAGAAATATGGCGGTAAAAAACCATATCGCACCTACCTGGGTCCGAGGTATTTAGGAGGTTACAGCGATCATCTCCCATTGGTGGCCCGCATCCGGATAGATGATAAATAAGGCACGATTTACTTGACTTTTCGCAAAAAAGGTGGTATAAACAGCACTTTTTTGCGAAAAAGCTTGCATATATTGCACAAATTTCGTAATTTTGCGCACGATTTACAAACATATAGTATTAAGATAACAATGACTCACAATTTGTTAAAAGGCAAGCGTGGCATCATCTTCGGTGCACTCAATGAGGAATCAATCGCTTGGAAAGTAGCCGTTAAGGCTGCTGAAGAGGGTGCTACCATCGCACTCAGTAACACAGCTATGGCTTTGCGTATGGGTACGCTGGATAAGCTCGCAGAACAGATCAACGCTCCTATCATCGCAGCGGATGCGACCAGCGTTGAGGATTTGGAAAAGGTATTCACTGAGGCTCAGGAGAAGCTCGGTGGCAAGATTGACTTCGTGCTCCACTCTGTTGCTATGAGCCCTAATGTTCGTAAGCATCGTACATACGATGATCTCGACTACAATTTCTTGAACAAGACTTTGGATATTTCTGCTATCTCTTTCCACAAGATGTTGCAGGTAGCCAAGAAGTTGGATGCTATCAATGAGTGGGGTTCTGTAGTAGCTCTCACTTACGTAGCTTCTCAGCGTACTTTCTTCGGTTACAACGATATGGCTGATGCCAAGAGCATGCTCGAGAGCATCGCACGCAGCTTCGGCTACATCTATGGTCGCGAGAAGCACGTCCGCATCAATACCATCTCTCAGAGCCCTACAGCAACAACTGCAGGTAAGGGTATCAAGGATATCGCGAATATGATGGACTTTGCTGACAAGATGTCTCCACTCGGAAATGCGGTAGCAGAGGATTGCGCTAACTATTGCGTAATGATGTTCTCTGACTTCACCCGCAAGGTAACCATGCAGAACCTCTTCCACGATGGTGGTTTCTCATCTATGGGTATGAGCCTCCGTGCCATGAACCAGTATGCTAAGGATATGACTCCTTACGAGGATGAGAATGGTAAGGTTATCTACGGATAATAGAAAAACAAGGAAAAGATGATACTCTATATATCATCACATCTATTCATAATAGGCAATATACGCTCATTCCTGCAGGGAAAGAGGTGTATTGCCTATTTGTTTTGCGACTCACACCGAACGAAGTAAGCACGTGCGTCGAACGATGCACGCGCTCACATCGAACGATGCACGTGCTTACTTCGAACGATGCACGGCGCATAATACATAGACTTTACACTATATAAATAGTTATCTTACGCTGTTGGGATATACAACTTTGATACACATAAAGCAAGTAATTAGAAATTTAAGCAAGTAAACATAAGATAGGAAGCGTATGGATTCATTGTTTTTACTTCAGTTTGCCTGTTTCATCTTCATGTTCATCAATGCCTTCATCGTGGCACTCTCTTGTCTGCATGTAAGATGGAAGAACAAACGATACGAACGTTCAAGATGTATGATAGCAGCAGCCATCACAGGTCTGGCGATACAATATGTGATACAGATGAAGTTCGGATTCCGTGCCATAGACGATGATCTGGGGGCGGTGATCAACATTCTCATCTATACCCCTTGCTTCTCGCTCATCTGCATGGGCATCTATAATCTGGAGACCACCCGTGCCAACCGCAGGAAGATGTATCTGGTGTGCGGTGCCATCTATGCCGCCATCATCCTGATCTTCTGCGTGGGCGTCAGCCTTCACCAAAGTCTGTATATTAGAGAAGAACTTTATCTGATGCTGGTACTGTTTTGTGTGAGTGTATCCTATTGCATATATATGATTATACGGGAGATGAACAGGCGCAGGAAGATGCTGGAAACGATGGCGGCTACGGATATGTTGCCCTACGTGAGATATTCACGAGCCAGCATATTCATCCTCTGTCTCCCGGTCCTTGTCTTGCCGGTAGCCATGTTCTCCACCACCTTATTATATATACTGGCTCCTGTGGGGCTGATGGCACTGCTGTTCTTCAACCTTACATTCATAGCCCTTGGCAGCAATTACATTCCTACCGAAGAGCTCCTGGACAAGGAAGCGGAAAACAACCCTCCATCTGAAACCGGAAATGGGGGGGGCAGAGGAAAATTCTGACATACAGCAGAATCCTGCGGATGATAAACCAAGGCAATTGCAGATTATTTCTGATGAACGCACGAACTTTATCCAGCAGAGCCTGGATGCCTGGTGTGAGAATCAGGGCTACAAGGACTGTAACGTGAATATGCTCACACTTTCCCACACACTCTGCATCTCGAAGAACGAACTGAGTCTGTTCTTCGACCAGCGTCTGCATTCCAACTTCAGGATATGGCTCAGCGAGATCCGTTTCAATGCAGCCAAGAAGATGATGCTGGAGTTTCCCGACTACAGCAACGATATCATTTCTGCCGAGTGCGGATTCTCCTGCCGCACCCATCTCTACCGCATCTTCAAGAACAAGGCAGGGTGCTCGCCTACAGAATGGAGAAAATCTACCAAAAAGGAGTAGCATTTCTAGGAATGCTACTCCTTTTTGGTAGGAATGCGACACTTTTTTAGGGGAATGCGACACCCTTTTTCAGTGAAAAACACTAATTTTGTGGCACGAAAGAAATATTTGAATCTTATACCATCAATCAAGATTTGGCTTTCCGAATCATCATTTCAGAAAGCTTCTTATATATTCTGAAGTAAGCAAATGAAAATAATGTAGTAAGTAATGACAATAATGTAGAGTAATATGATGAATCGTTCAACGACACAGATCAGATTACTGGTTGCTGTGCTTGTTTCCATTCTTTCCTTTTCCTTTGCGAAAGCAGAAGCCAGCGATAGTAACCTGCCAGATTCCAAAGGATGGTATCTGGGCGTGGATGGCGGATTGCCTTTCGGCTTATCCACTTTTTCCAGTTTCGGACACGACAAGACCCACCTGGGCTGGGCTGCCGGTATCTATGGCGGTTATCGTTTCAACCCCATTTTCTCAGCAGAACTCTCTGCCAGATATGGAGAGGTGAACCTGTCGGCACAAGACTGCTGCGTGGAGCGCAACTACTGGCTGGGCAGCGATGGCATACTCTACAAGGCAGGTGTCCTGGGTATGGATAGCTGGGAATATGCCCAACTGAAAAGCCATGTCAGGATGGGCTGGTATGGTGCAAGGGTTCACGTGAATCTGCTGGGGCTGTTACGCAATACCGCCCACAGCCGATGGACTGTAGCCGTATCTCCTCATCTCTATGCAGTGACCACCTGCGCAGATATCCAGACCCTGGCAGATCATGCCGAGGTGATGAAAGGCTCTACCCGCTGGCATCTGGGCTATGGAGCCAGTTTGCAGGCAGGTTACCAGTTGACCTCCAATCTTAATCTGGGCATCTATTCCGGTTTGACACGCCTTTCAGGAGAACGTATGGACGGAATGCCGGAACATCTGCACAAGAACAACTTCGTATGGGAAAGCGGAATCAGACTGGGAATCAGCTTCTCAAAAAAGAAAAACAAGATAGTTGAAACTCCATCAGTTCCACAAACGGAAGTTCTACATCAAGATACCATTCTTTCGGAGAATGTCAATCAGAAAGAAAAAGAAACGGAGGATAAGGCTGAAACAAAAGTTGTTGAACAGGATATTAAAGAACCTGTAAAGGTGACATTCCCTGTCATCTACTTCAGCTTCAACCGCATCACCATTCGCCCAAGCGAGGTTTCCAAGCTGAAAAGCATCCTCCATATATTGAAGGAGAATCCGGATATGAAGGTGATGGTGACTGGCTGGTGCGACACAAGAGGCAGCGTGGCTGTCAACAGACGCATCTCCCGCCAGCGAGCACAAGCCCTGAAGACCTGGCTTGTGAAGAGAGGTATTGCAGCAAGACGCATCTCGGTAGTAGGAAAGGGAAGCGACGCTTCCAGAACTGCCCCAAAAGCCCGCCGAGTAGAGACTACAAATCATCATCAGTAACCCATAAAACAAGATAGAAAATGAGAGCAAAAAGAAGATTTAATATTGGGTTATGGGTGCTGCTATGCGTCCCATGCCTATTGGCTAGCTGCGATCATGATGTCCATGATGGCGAAGGGGATGGAGGCTTGTCGGTTTCGCTTGCCTGGGCTGATGAAGCCGATGAGGGCACGGAAGTGAAGGACGTGAAGACATGGATCGTGAATGCTACAGACGGCACGCAGGTGGCGCAAAGCCAGTATGGCAGTGCGCAGGAAATGGCAAAAGAGCGATATGACCTGCCGAAAGGTAACTACCGCATTCTCATCACCACCAATCTGGTGGATCCGTTCACCATCAGTGAGCAGACAAGAGCCGTTGACAACATAAACAGTCTGGCAATCGGACTGTCGGATCCGAGTGCTTCACCCGAACATGCCTATTATGGCGTAACAGACATCGTCATCGACAAGGAGGATGTGCACTATATCACAAGAAGCGACATGCGCCGTATACTTGCAGAATTGACTATCTTCATAGAAGGAGTTCCTGATAATTTTGCAATGATAGGCAAGGTTCTGAATGTGGCAACCGGACTCCTTCCCCTGCAAAAGAATGAGGATGGAACATTCGGGACGGCAAGCTATACCAAGGAGGAGTGTGATATACCTTTGAAAATCGCAGTGCCTGGCGAAACTTTAAAAACGGAAACATTACGCTTGATGCCGACAGCCAACGGTTTTCATACCACCAAGTTGTTTATCCAACTGATTTCTCCTGGGGGAGTAGTTAGCAACTACGACATCGAAGCTCCTGTCATGAAGTCTGGCGGCAAGTACCAGATCAACTTGGAATATGAGGAGATGAAACCTTACATGTATCTTACGAGCATGAAGATAGATGACTGGACAGAAGGTTGGGTATATCGTGGTGAAATCCTGAATCCGGAAGATTAAGCAATCCTCTCATTTAAGCAAGAATCAAAACAAGAATATAAACATAAAAAAGTAAAAGACAATGAAAACAAAGACTTATCTCTTTGCCCTGATGGCAATGGCTTTGGCATTGGGCAGTTGTTCAGACAACGAGAACGGTATCGGAGGCGAGACCTCCAAGTATATCACCGTTTCTACCAGCATCGGCAATATGACCCGTGTTGCCACAGATGCGAATGGCGGTCAAACCTTTGAGGAGGGTGATGAAATCAGTGTGTATGCCTGGACAGGAGATGCAACTGCAGTTCCGGCAGCAACCGGACGTGTGGTGGATAATGCCATCAACAAACTGACCAAAGGCTCGTGGATATCTACTCCGCAGATGCTGTGGAAGAACAACCGCGACAAGCATTATTTCATCGGTGTATATCCTAAAAAAGCCATTTCAGACCTTGCGGCTGGTGAATATGTATTTGATGCGACAAAGCAAGTGGAAAGCGACCTGCTGGTGGCTGTGAATGCTGACGGAATAACTGCAGAAGGCAAACAGGCTGTACCGCTTACCTTTACCCATGTGATGGCTAAACTTCTAGTAAACCTCACCTATAAGAATCAGTGGGGAACAGAGGGACCTACCGTAGATAAGGTAGTTGTAGGCGATGCCGTAAAAAGTGCAACCGTCAATTATCTCACCAAGGTTGTCACCCCATCTGCAGTAGCAGAAAATAAAGCCAACTTCGATATGCCGGCTATAACCGCCAACAAGCAATATGCTTCCATCATCATCCCGCAGGATGGCGTTCAGAAGATTACCGTCGTAATAGGCGGCAAGAATTTCAACTACGACAATGGAACTCCTTTCAAGTTTGAGAGTGGCAAGGTTACAACCGTCAACCTGGTGGTAGGTCGTGATACAATTACCCTGAATGAAGTAAAGATTACCGATTGGGAGACCAGTACCCCTATTACCGGTGAAGCAGTCGATTAAATTAATATTCAACTCTAAAAACAGAATAATATGAAAGTAATACATTTTTTCGCAATAACAGCTATGGCAGCTGCCATGTTTACCAGCTGTTCCAACGATGGAGATCTGGCGCAGAGCAATTATCCTAGTGATAACATCATCCGCGTAACTACAGATTTGAACAATGCCAAGACTCGTGCAGACGAGAACAGTGGTTCACTCATGGAAAAAGACTTCCTCTTGACTATCGTGAATAAGAATTCTGAGAGCTCTCTGGCAGCTACATATACCTATGTCAACAAGAAGTTTTCTAAGTCTTCCGGCGGCACATGGAGCTGCGGTGAAACTCTGCTTTGGCAGAATGCGATGACACCTGTAGATATCGTGGCATTGGCTCCTGCACAGGAAACAATATTCAATGGTGTCTATGATAAAAGTAAAGGTTTTCAATCTTTCTCTTATAGCGTAGCTGCCGACCAGACGACAGCTGATGACAAGAACGACTTGCTGTACTGTTATTCCCCAGGCTTTGTGCCAAGAGATAAACTCGTGGATCAGAAACTGAACATCACGTTCAATCATGCTTTCTGTTTGATAGATATCATCGTAACACTGGGAACCGAATTCAACGTGCCATCTGTTCCAACAACTTCTCCTATCACAGAGGTTACCATAGGAGGAACTAAGATTGCAGCGAATGTAAATGTGACCAGCACAACAGCCATCGCGACCCCTACAGATAAAGCAGTTGCTACCGATATTAAAGCAACACAGGGCACTTTTACCTTTGATAAGGACAATGCAAAAAAGTCCTGTACAGCTAGATTCTCCTGCATAGTCATTCCGCAAACCATTGCTGCCAATGACTTCAAGATTACACTGAAGACTGCCAATAAGGCCTATGAATGGATTTTAGATAAAGAAATCACCTTGAAGAGCGGATTCAGGCATACTCTCAACCTTACCATGGGTAATGATGTGGTATTGACTACAAAGGAAAGCATCACAGCCAAACCATGGGACAATGGCACAACGTCTGGTAGCACTCTTGAAACAGAATAAAAAACATAAACTTTTAAAAGAACGACTATGAAGTATCAGAAAATATTAGGTTTGGTTGCAACTGCCGGTTTGTTCCTGGCAGGTTGTGCAACAGATACCGACACCCAGAATGCATGGTTCAACGATTCGAATGCAGTCCGCATTTCGGCTTCAGTGGGTAATGCCACCACACGCAGTAATCCAACGGCAACAGAGAATGCTGACTTGGAGAGTTTTAACAATGGGGATAAGATAGGTATAAGCAATAGTGGCTCATCGCTCACTTACACCTTCGATGGTAACAACTGGACGCCAGGTAATTCCGAGTATCTGGTATGGGATACTAAGAATCTGACATTCCAATGCTGGTATCCAGCCGATGGCAAGAACTCCTTTGAGTATGGCTATATCCAGGAAGACCAGAGTGATGCAGATAAGATTGTAAAGTCTGATTATATGGCTGCTGAGACAACCCCTGAAACTATCCCTTCCAATAAAGTTCTCACTGTACAATTGAAACGCAAGACCGCCCGTCTGATTTTTAAGATACAGCATTTTAACGACCAGTTTACTGCTAGTGCAAAGATCAACAACCTCAGTATTGTTAGCAAGGCAACTACTGATGTCAGCGAGACAGCTACTGTCAATATCACTCCTTTGCAGACTGGTGAGGGTGCAATTGGTTCAACCTATACTGCTCTGGTTGCTCCAGGAAGTATCGAGGCAAACATCAAGGTATCTGATGGAGGAACAATCTCTGACCCTCTTGTTGTCAAGACTGGAGGCTTAGAGGCAGGCAAGAGCTATACCTACAACCTCATTGTGGGTAAAAAAGCAGTAACCATAGCTGACGTAAAAGTAGCAGATTGGCAGAGTGCCAATATTAGCGAAAAACCGGAAACGGCTGAAGAAATACCTCCTTACGTAACTTTCACAGCGGATAAATGGCATGATTTTTACCTGATAGGCGAAAATGGATATGTACACTCTGGTCTTGAGTATTCCGTAAACTTCGGAGAATGGAAAGAATATACTTCCGGTCCTGTAACGTTTGGTGGAAAGTATGGTAATCTCCGCTTGCGTGGTACAAATGAAAATGGTACAGCAGAAAGTGCAACTAAGTATGCTAGAATCAGTATTACTCAACCAGGAAATGGAAATGTGAAATGTACAGGTGACATCCGTACATTGCTCAACTACAAAAATTACAAGAATGTTAATACAAGCAATGCCCGTTTCTGCTATCTGTTTAAGAAGTGTGATGTATTAACCTCTGTTCCGGATTTGCCAGCCACAAATTTGGCAGATAACTGCTATCTTCATATGTTCGAAGAATGTACATCTATAGCAGAGGCTCCGAAGTTGCCAGCCAAAATAATGGCAGATCACTGTTATGATTATATGTTCAGGAAATGTACTTCCATAGAGAAAGCTCCGGATTTGCCAGCCACAAAATTGGCAACCCGCTGTTATTATGGTATGTTTTCTGGTTGTACAGCTCTAACAGAGGTTCCTGATTTGCTAGTCAAGGATTTGCCAGAAGGTTGCTATCAATCTATGTTCTCAACGTGTGAGGCACTTGTAAATGGTCCGAAAGTTTCAGCTGAAACAATAAAACAATACAGCTGCTATCAAATGTTTGCTTATTGTTATAACTTATCTTCTGTCAAATTGTTAATTCCAAGCAATCAAATGAAGGTTTCTTATGGTGTTTATTCTTGTTTTAGTGACGCAGGAACAAAAGCATCTACCCGCACTCTCACAGTAAAAGACAAAGCGGCCTATGATGTAATGATAAAGCACTATTCTTACCCAGATCTCTGGAAGATTGGTCAATGTACCGTACTGGATGAAAGTGGTAATAAAATAACAGAATAATGAGAAAGAGCCCGACATGGCTGTATGCTCTGGAGGGTATGAAATAACATTGCAAAAGCAAAACTAAAGGGTCTATATGCCACGATGAACAGGTGGCGTATAGACCCTTCATCGTGTCCCGATGCCCGTTCGGTGGATGATATGGCTGTGTGGTGGTTTCGTGCTACCTGTTTTCATGGTTTGAAGTACCTATTGTATTAAAATATCTTAATATCCCACTTTATGCTCAATGTTTATTTGGTCGTATGTGTAAAAAAGTGTAGCTTTGCATTGATATTACGTGTCAGAAAGTGTAAACTTTCGACATTATCATGTGTCGAAAAGTGTAATGATCTGATTGTTTTTTGTGTCTAAAAGTGTAAAGGTATGAAGAGAAAGATATATGCTAAGCTTGTAGAATGGAAAAATCAAGAGTGTCATAAGCCGTTGATATTAAACGGGGTAAGACAATGTGGCAAGACTTATATTCTTAAAGAATTCGGTCGTGCAGAGTTTGATAATCTTGCTTATGTAAGTGGATTTCCTCGTTCAGCGTGAAGGGGCATTATTGCCTATAGAAGTAAAAGGCGGTACAAGCATCAAAGCCACCTCATTGCATAACTATCTTAAGGAGCACCCTGACATATCTGCCATACGTTATTCTATGTTGCCTTATCGTCAACAAGAGAATATCTCCAACATGCCGCTTTATGGAGTCTTTCTGCGTACTTAATGTTGTGTGAAACCATTGCTGTTGCAAGAAACATATACCACAACCTTGCCGTCCCTGCCAATGTTGTATTGGGATAAACAAACGACAAGGGTCTATATGCCACGATGAACAGGTGGCGTATAGACCCTTGATTTTATTGTGATATTTGTAATCTACATCTCCGCTTTCAGCAGTTTTATCTCCTCTGCCGTCAGCCCCGTCATATCCATGACCGATGCTTCATCCATACCCTTTGCCAGCATCTTCCTGGCAATCTCAAGGCTTCGCAGGTTCATGCCCTTTTCCATGCCTTGCTTCATGCCCTTTTCCATGCCTTCAGCAATTCCTTTCTCCATACCTTCTTCCTTACCTTTCTGGTAGCTGTCATCTATGAGGGTTCTTTCAACGCTTACGGAATCCCAGAACTTATCGTAGGCTCTGAGTTCGGCATCCGTAAAACCGGAAATCTCCAGTTCCTCTGTTGTCGGCAGATATTGTTGCTGTTGTATCAGTTCATTTTCATTGAGTGACTGAAGGGTATTCAGAAGGTTTTTCAATCGATCGGGATGATTGCCGAATATCTTCTTGAACGTGAGGTCTGCCTTAGGATCTAAGTACTTCATAACCATCTGTTTTAAAATTCTCAAGTGCAAAGTTATGACTTTATTTTCATATCTGCAAGAGATTTCTGGGAAATGTTACGGAAAAAGTTAGGAACCCACATATTTTATGTTATAAGGTAAATATATGTGTAAATCTGTGACAAGGGTCTATATGCCACGATGAACAGATGGCGTATAGACCCTTGATTATATGGTAATATTCATAATCTACATGGCATCAAACCAAAGTTGTCATTTTCAAAAAATCTCGCAGATGAATGTGCTTAATGCCATCAATATTGGTTTGACTGTAAAGCCTATCCATAGAAATCACGTATTTGGGATGACTGTCTTTTATCAATTTCAAATTGCCGAATTCACGTTTTACCGTTTCCTCAGAAGCCAGCAGATAGGTAACTTGCACATACGCCACATTATCCGCTTTCTCGGCAACAAAATCAATCTCAGCCTTATACATCTGACCAACATATACTTTATATCCCATCCTGCTCAAATGGATATATACAGCGTTCTCCATTACCTTTTCTATATCAAAACGCCTATTGCCGCCTATAATATAATTCCTGATTCCCAGGTCTTCGAAATAGAACTTGTCGCCTAACTCGAAAAGTCGTTTACCATGAATGTCGTATCTGTTAACTCGATCGATAATAAACGCATTGCTTAAATACTCCAAATACGTGAGAATCATCTTGGCAGACGTTTCGGTGTTCTGACTCTTCAGGAATTTAACAATACTCGTTGCCGAGAATTGTTTACCGATATTATCGCTCACAAACTTCAGCAGCGTTCGCAACAATGGTATGTTTCTGATGTTTTCTCGCTCTATGATATCACGAAGCACTATCGTATTATACACATTGTCAAGATAATCTTCTACCAAATCGGTATTTTCCAACCCTAAATTGCGCAACTGAGGGAGTCCGCCATACTGCAGATACAGGTTCAAGGAAGCATCATCATCCTTCAGTTCATGGAACGTCAGGAACTCTTCATAGCAGAGTCCTCGAATACGATAAGCTATATATCTGCCTCTCAGGCGAGTTGCCAGTTCGCCCGACAGCATCTTGGCATTGCTGCCGGTAATCATAATCTGGCAGGTATCATCCGATTGGATACTGAGGAGTGCTTTCTCGAAATCAGAAATTTCCTGCACCTCATCAATAAACAGATAGTTTTCCTTACCCTCAACGATGTTGGCTGCTACATAAGTCTCCAGATCCTGATAGTTGGCTATCATATCAAATGAGGTTTTCTCCTTATCTATATAGATAACGTGATTTTCCTCATTCTCAGCGATGTGATTATAAATTCGCCGCATCACACAACTCTTGCCGACACGCCTCTGGCCCGTCAAGGCAATCATCATTCCACGTCCAAACATGCGTTCGATACGATTGGAATACCCTAGTCTTTCTAATATCTTTTGTTTCATACGAGTAAAACTTTCCGCAAAGATACTCTTTTTGTTTCGTATAAGTAACAAAAACAACAGTTTTTTTGTTTTTATTACTTATAATTAACAAGTTTGGTGCACACTGCATCTCACATAAAAAAGCCCTATATCCGAGCTGGGATATAGAGCTTTACGAGATTCATTTATTAAAACGTATTATCTATAGAAGTCTAACTTCTGATGATTCTTATAGAGGTTCTGGTTCTGTAGCTCCTCGTTCAGCGGAATACGGTAGAGGTAGTACTTGCTGTTAGGACAGAAGTCAGTACCATCGTTGAACTTGAGCACATCGTGGCCGGTACCTGTAGCTTCTTCGGTAGTGATGTTTCCTTCCTCATCTTCTTCCTTGATGATGACAGGCCCCTCAAACTCCTTACGTTCGATAGACTGCTGGTTGCGGATGATGTCAGTGATGGCGAAACCTTCACCCCAGAGTTCCAGGCGACGCTCCAACCAGATAGCCTTCAGCAGATCCTCACCGGTTGCAGTAATCTCAGGAGCAGTCTTACCCTCTTTCATACGAGCCTGCTGCAAGGTGTAGAGTACAGATTTTGCCTCGTCGGTATGGTGGAGATAATAAGCTGCCTCTGCCTTGATGAGATACATCTCTGAAGTACGCATCAGATCCATATCGGTAATTCCATTGTCAATATCCTGGAAGGCGAACTTTGAGTTCAGCAGGCGAACTACCTTACCACCCTGTGCGGTGTAGCCCCAATCCTGGAACAGATCCTTGCGATAGTCGTTATCATGATAGTTTTCTACGAAATATGGATCTACGCAGAGACTTCCATAACCATCCAGAGACTTGTCCTTGAAGTTCATGGTGTAGGCACCATCGCTGTCATCCTGTGTTGCAGAATATCCCCAGAGCCACTCGCCGTTGTTGCAGTTGTTGAAGCCGCTCTTGTATTCAGCCTCAGTCATCAGATAAGAGTTCTTCTCCAATACCTTGCTGGCGTAATCGTAAGCTGTTTGCCAGTCACGGGCATAGAGGGCGGTTCTGGCAAGAATACCCATGGCTACGGTATGGTTGATCTTGTAATAATCTGTAGTGTTCACACCGCGATTATACTTTTCCGGAATCAACTTTACCGATTCCTTCAAGTCTGCCAATGCTTGGTCATATACCTCCTTGACGCTGGCAGCAGGATTACCGGTCAAAGCCTGGTTCATATCTGTAGGCTCTGTGTAGATTGGAACACAGACTGCATTAGGATCTTTTTCTACAGAGAAGGCGAAGTGTGATGCCAGCATCATATACATATATCCTCTGGTGGCGTATGCCTGACCCTTGATACGGCTCTTGTCGGTATCGCTACCTGAAGCCTTATCGATGTTGGCTATGATGTTGTTGCAGTTGTTGATGGCATCGTAGCATATATCCCAGAGTACGGAATTGTGCTGGCCACGACCGTAGCCTACGGTCAGATTGTAGCATTGACTGTAACCATAGCTCTTAGCCTTAACACAGTCTGAGCCCATGAAGTCATCGCTCAGGAGAACAGAGAATATGCCAATAGACTGATAAGTCTGTCCTTCATTGAAGGCATAACTCCAGGCACCTCTCAATACATTCTCTGCGTATGTGGTGGTCTTGAAAGCCGCATCAGAGTCGAGTGATGTGGTAGGGGTGGTATCCAGGTCGCATGAAGACAATGTGGTTGCCATCAAGGCGAGGCTCACACCCATTCTTGTTATATATTTATTCATCTTGATACTTCTATTTTAGAGTTTTACATTGATACCGAATGAGATGGTCTTCATGGCAGGATAGCGGTAAGATACAGTACCGTTCAATGGCTGTTCTGGATCCAATCCCTGCTGATGGCTGAATGTCAACAGGTTCTCTGCCTGAATGAATACATTGACATCTTTCAATGTCAGTGGCTGCAAGAGACTGTGTGGCAATGAATAGTTCAATGTCACGGTCTTCAAGCGGAGATAACTACGGTCAACCAACCATCTGGTAGATGATGAGGTGAAGTAGCTGGTCTGCTGATCTACAATCTTCGGAACGTTGGTATTTCTGTTCTCTGGAGTCCAGCGGTTGATTAATTCGACACTCTTGGAACTACCGTTCAAACCGCCAACACCCATCAGGTCGGTATAGTCGTTATTATAGAGCTTGCCGCCGATAGCGTATGAGAACAGGGCTGAGAGTGTGAGTCCTTTCCAGCTGATGTCAGTAGAGAATCCACCGGTTACATCAGGAAGAGAAGAGCCAGACTTCACCTTGTCATCTGATGTCAGACTGCTGTAATCTTCTGTCACCTTCTTCTCGCCATTGTCATAGTAGTACCACTGTGGGTTACCATTGTCAGGGTTTACGCCTGCCCACTCATAGAGATAGTAGTCGTAGAGCGAACCGCCCTTCACCCATTTCTTGCTGCCGCTCCACATCACTTCTGTAGGAAGCTGCACAATCTCGTTCTTGTAAGTGGTAGCATTCACTGAGAGTTTCCACATCCAGTCCTTGGTATGGATTGGAGTGCCGCTGAGGGTGAATTCCCAACCATAGTTCTTCAGCTTACCGATGTTGTCGTCGATGCTTGAGAAACCTGATGATGGTACCAGGCTGCGGCTGAAGAGCAGGTCCTTGGAAGCACGCTCGAAGTATTCGACAGTACCGGTGAGGCGATCGCCGAACATGCTGAAATCTACACCGATGTTGGTGTTCAGGTTGGTCTCCCAAGTCAGGTTAGGAGTAGCCAGACGAGATGTATGCAAGGTAGCTTCTCCATCAAACTTACCGATGCTGTAGAGAGCCTGGTAGGCATAGTAGCCTACGTTGTCGTTACCCTGGGCACCATAGCTGGCACGGAGAGTCAGGTTGTTCAACCACTTGGTAGCAGGCTCCATGAACTTCTCGTTGATGATGCGCCAAGAACCGCCGAATGACCAGAATGTACCCCAGCGGTGATCTGGATGGAAGCGTGAGGAACCATCAGAACGCAAAGATACGGATGCATAGTACTTCTTCATATAAGAGTACTCGGCGTTACCGAAGAAACTCAACAGCTTATACTGGTCGGCATTACCACCGAAATCTACCAGTGTAGAAGCTACGTCTGGTTCATAGTAACCGTCGGCAATCACATTAGAACGTTCACCGCTGAAGTTAGAGGTGTTGTACTCGTAGTACTCCTGACCTGCCATCAGGGTGATGTCGTGCTTCTCAGCAAAGGTATGCTGATAGTTGACCACGTTGTTGATGGTGAAACCTGTAGTACGGGTGTTGCCCTTAGCTGAAGAACCGATAGGACGCTTGCCGTAGGTAGGGTTGGTATAATCGTGAGTGAACAGACTGTTGTAGTCGAGGTTCATCGTCATCTTGTAAGTCAATCCTTCCATCGGCTTCACCAAAACGAAACCTTGTGCTGTAACTGCATCACGCTTGCGGTCGTGCTTGTCGTAAAGCATAGACTGGGCGAGGTTCATACCTGCGTATGATCCTGAACGGTAGTTACCATAGTCGTAAATCTTGTTGCCGTTGTTATCGTAGAGATAAGCACCGGTCTCTGGATCACGCTCATAAACAGGATAGAACGAAGGCAACTGACGGGCAAACAAAACCACGTTGTCGGTACGAGTATCATTCTGCTTAGGATAACTCTGGATAGAGTGAGAGGCAGAGAGGTTCATACCTACCTGCAACCAAGACTTCAGATCGGAGGTCAGGTTGGTACGTACATTGTAACGCTTGAATCCTGAGCAGATATAAGCACCCTGATCATCCAGGTAGCCCAAAGAGATGTAATATTTAGAGGTCTTGCTACCACCGGAAACGCGAGCGCTCAAGTCGGTATAGTGAGCATTCTGGGTCATGGCATCCTCCCAGCTGTCATCCCAAAGGGTGTGAGCGCCGGCTACCAGATTACCATTCTGGTCGATTGGCTGAGGATAAGCAGTACCGTAAGGGTTGATACCCAATGCCTTTACTGTGTTTGCTGAAGCCAAAGTTGCTGCTTCTGCCTTGGTCTTGCCATTGTTGATGTATCTGTTGCGCATACCTTCCCACTGCAGCTTGAAGTAGTCGTCGGTGCTCAGCTGGTCGTAATCTGCTACGGCGCGACTAGAGAAACCATACTTGGCAGTCAATTCGATAGAAGGAGCAGCGCCTGCCTGTCCCTGCTTGGTGGTAATCATGATTACACCATTGGCAGCACGAGAACCATAAAGAGATGCTGCGGCAGCATCCTTCAAAACGGTGACAGAAGCGATGTCCTGGCTGTTGATGTTAGCCAACTTACCATCGTATGGAATACCATCTACCACGTAAAGTGGAGTAGTTGAGGCATTTACGGATCCTACACCACGGATATAGACACTGGCATCCTCACCCGGCTGACCGCTGGTAGAGAATGACTGAAGACCAGCCACGGTACCCTGCAAAGCCTTGGATACACTACTAACCTGTGAAGAGGAAATCTTCTCTCCACCAACAATACCTGCAGAACCTGTAAAGGAAGCTTTTTTACGTGTACCATAAGGCACACTGATCACGATTTCTTCCAATGAACGCTCGTCGGCACCCAAAACAATGTTTAAGTTTTTACCTGCCTTTATGGTTTTTGTGGTCATACCAATGTAGGACACTTCCAACTTTGCATTGGCAGGAACATCCATCTTGAAATTACCGTTTATGTCGGTAACAGTACCCGTTTTTGTACCAACCACCTTGATAGATGCACCAATGATAGGAGCGCCATCTTCGGCTGCGGTAACAGTACCGGTAACTTGAGTTTGTGCCAGGGCCATTCCTATACTGAGAAACAGTCCGGCGAGAAACACCATGAGTCTTTTTTCCATAAGAATCTCTCTCTTGTAATTAAATTAATACTATTATATTCTATGTTGTATAAAAATACATTATTATAAAAATGCAGTTTTTGAATCTGATAACCTTCATTTGTTTTCGTTTGCAAAATTACACAAATTTTTCTATAATCTACTATCTTTTGTTTGTTTTTTATGGATAAATGATGAAAAATATCACAGAATGGTAGTTTTATGTGGCTTTTGCTTCTGTTTTTTAATGCGATTTGCTTGATTTTGTTGAATCCTTATTCAGTATGGATGCAATATTCTTCGTGTTTTTGAGTTTATCTATATATAGAATTGAATTTATCTCTCTATATATAATAAGGTGTAATTCAAGAAATGCAAAGATAATAAAAAACAAGATACAATGAATATGATGAAAAAGAATATTGCTATCGTGATGATGCTGTTGCTTTCTGCTATGGGGGCAATGGCGCAAGGTGGGGAGAATCCTGTAGGTAAATTCTCGGTGATACCCCGAGTAGGTGTGGCTATTGCCAATCTGAGTGATAATTCCATCTATCTGCCAACGGAAAACAACCGGGAGGTGAAATCCAAGAGTAAGGCGGGATTCCTGGGTGGACTCGATGTGGAGTATCGTGCCACAGACTATCTGGGTGTTTCTCTGGGTGCTTATTATGCCCGTCAGGGTGCCCGCTGGGGGGATTATGAGATGGCAGTGAATGGGGATACGGGTAATAATGGAATCAAGAAATATACGGGTGTGAAAGATCATCGCCTGAATCTTGACTATGTTCAGGTGCCTTTGATGCTGAAGGCATACGTGGCTCCTCAGTTTGCCATTATGGCTGGTGCACAGGTGGGGTTCTTGTGTGGAGATGGCAAGATGCTGTCGGAAGAAACTGATTTGGAGAAGGATAGTAAGACGGGTTCAACTCTTTACAAGGATAGCCGGGATGTGGAAAGCACATACGCAGTCAAGAAGGTGAATGTGTCTATTCCTGTGGGTTTATCGTATGAGTATATGAATGTGATTCTGGATGCCCGCTATCATATCGGCTTGACCAAGGTGAATAAGGTAGATGGCGGAGATTCCAAGAACAAGGTATTCACCTTTACGGTAGGCTATCGATTTGGGCTTTAGTTGATTATACCACTTTTACTCCTTTAGCTGAAAAGAAAAAGCTCTATATCCTCAGTGTTGAAGATATAGAGCTTTTTTCGAAACGATTATCCAACCTGGCTTCCTGGCTTTACCTGACCCAAGAGAGAGGTAACATTGAGTGAGCCGTCGAAGTTAACGGCAGAGAGAATCATACCCTGACTCTCAATACCCATCATCTTTCGAGGAGCAAAGTTGGCAACGAAGAGTACATCCTTGCCAATCAACTGCTCTGGCTCATAGTATGCAGCGATACCTGAACAGATAGTACGCTCTACGCCTGAGCCATCATCGATGGTGAACTTCAGGAGCTTCTTAGACTTCTTCACCTTCTCGCAGTTCAGAATGTGACCTACGCGGATGTCGAGCTTTTCGAAATCATCGAAGCTAACCTCTGGCTTGATAGGGGCAGCCTTGTAAGAAGCTTCCTCGTTAGCCTTCTTGGTGTCAGCGAGCTTCTGGAGCTGCTTCTCTATCACCTCATCCTCAATCTTTTCGAAGAGCAATTCTGGCTCACCAAGCTGTGTACCAGGCTTGAGGAGGTCTGTACTGCCCAACTGAGTCCACTCGAAGGTAGGCATATTGATCATCTTGCGGAGCTTTTCTGATGAGAATGGCAGGAATGGCTCAAAGGCGATGGCAAGGTTGGCAACCAGCTGGAGGGAGATGTTCAAGATGGTCTCCACACGCTTAGGATCGGTCTTCCAAACCTTCCAAGGCTCGCACTCTGTGATGTATTTGTTACCGATACGTGCCAGATTCATAGCCTCCTTCTGAGCCTCACGGAACTTGAATACGTCGAGATACTGTTCAACCTTCTCCTTCACATCCTTGAATTCAGCGATAGCCTTCTGGTCAACCTCCTGCAATTCGCCGCAGGCAGGAACCACGCCGCCCCAGTACTTCTTGGTGAGCTGGAGAGCACGGTTTACGAAGTTACCATAAACGGCAACCAACTCAGAGTTATTGCGCTCCTGGAAATCCTTCCAGGTAAAGTTGTTATCCTTGGTCTCTGGAGCGTTGGCAGTCAATACATAGCGCAAGACATCCTGCTTGCCAGGGAGATCTACGAGATACTCGTGCAACCATACTGCCCAGTTGCGAGAGGTAGAAATCTTATCATCCTCAAGATTCAGGAACTCATTGGCTGGTACGTTATCCGGCAGGATATAGTCGCCGTGAGCCTTCAGCATGGTAGGGAAGATGATGCAGTGGAACACGATGTTGTCCTTACCGATGAAGTGAACGAGACGTGTCTCTGGATCCTGCCACCACTTCTGCCATGTACCCCATTTCTCTGGCTGTGCATCGCAAAGCTCCTTGGTGTTGGAGATGTAGCCGATAGGAGCATCAAACCAGACATAGAGAACCTTGCCTTCTGCTCCCTCTACAGGAACAGGAATACCCCAATCCAGATCGCGGGTCATCGCACGAGGCTGCAGATCCATATCCAACCAGCTCTTGCACTGTCCGTAAACATTGGAACGCCACTCCTTGTGACCTTCCAGGATCCACTGCTTCAACCAGTCCTGATACTTGCCCAGTGGGAGATACCAGTTCTTGGTAGGCTTCTTGACGAGGCCATGACCAGGGTTGTTCTTATTGGTAGGGTTGATCAACTCTTCTGGAGAGAGGGTCGCACCACACTTCTCACACTGGTCACCGTATGCACCTTCTGCACCGCAGCGAGGGCAGGTACCCACGATGTTACGGTCGGTAAGGAACTCGCCGGTAACCTCATCGCAGAACTGCTCTTCTACTTTCTCTTCCAAAACACCCTTGTCGTAAAGAGTACGGAAGAAATCAGAAGCAAACTTATTGTGAACCTTAGAAGTTGTGCGGCTGTAAACATCAAAGGAGATGCCGAAATCCTCGAAGCTCTTCTTGATGAGGTTGTGATAGCGATCCACTACTTCCTGTACGGTAATGCCTTCCTTCTTGGCACGGATGGTAACAGGTACACCATGCTCGTCGCTACCGCCGATGAAAACAACGTCTTGCTTTTTAAGGCGAAGATAGCGTACGTAGATATCGGCTGGCACATAAACACCTGCCAGGTGGCCGATATGCACACCACCATTAGCGTAAGGCAATGCTGCCGTAACAGTGGTACGTTTGAAATTCTTTTGTTCCATATTAGCTAATATATTTTTGTTATTTGGGTGCAAAATTACAAAAAAATGTTGGAAATGCGGAATAATTAGGTATCCTTTTTCTCCTTTATATATATAATAAGGTGTAATTTCTAAAATTCAGATACTAAAAAAGGCTCTAGCTTTCCAGCCCGAGCCTTTTTTGTACTTGCCCTTCAGGTCTTTCTGATAAGGGTAGCACAATCATTATCATTTACTATTGTCTTGAGTCTTGCTGTTTTAATAATCAATCTTCTTACCTTAATAAGTAGAAAACTTCCTCCTTTATATATCTTACTTTATATATTATAAAGTGTCTTATTTTTCTTTATCGGGTGATGATTACATCACGTTCAAGTAAGCGATAACAGCCAACTCTGCGATAAGAATCGCGAAACCTACTTTCTTGATTACTTCTGTAATTTTAAAAATACTATTCATAGTCTTGAAATTTTAAAAAGTTTAATATTGTTGTGTTATACCTACGTTGTGATAACGTCTGTTTTACGATTGCAAAGGTACGTGTTTTTCTGCTTGTAAGGGGGTAATAATTATTTTATTGGGGTGTATTTAGTTTTTAAAATGGGGATATTTAATAGAAAATACCCCCTGTGCGATAAAAAATACCCCTTCTTTGGACGGTTTTCTTATATGTTTTGGCTGATAATTGTCTTAGAAGTGTCCTCTTTCTGCCCAATCTCCCCTATCTAGTGTCCGATATCCGATAGCTTCCGCCAGGTGTTGAGGTTCTATCTGCTGGCTTCCGGCAAGGTCGGCAATGGTGCGGGCAACTTTTAAGATACGGTTGTAGGCACGTGCAGAAAGGGATAGTTTCTCCATTGCCATTCTAAGGAGATTGATTCCTTCCTCTGTTGGTTCCGCAAATTGATGAATCATACGTTCCGTCATTTGGGCATTACAGTGTATTCCCTTGAAATCCTTGAATCTTTCTGCCTGAATCTCTCGTGCTCTGATTACTCTTTCCCTGATTCTGGCACTTGGTTCTCCTGGGGCTGCCTTGGAGATGTCCTTGAAAGGTACAGGACTGATTTCGCACTGGATATCGATGCGGTCGAGTAACGGACCGGAAATCTTGTTCATGTAGCGTTGTATCTGTCCCGGGGTACAGACACAATGATGTGTAGGGTCACCATAGTAGCCGCAAGGACATGGGTTCATACTTGCTACAAACATGAACGAGCAAGGGTAATCAATGGCGTATTTGGCTCTGCTGATGTTGATGTGGCGGTCTTCCAGAGGTTGGCGCAAAACTTCCAAGGTGGTTTTGTTGAACTCTGGCAATTCGTCGCAGAAAAGCACGCCATTATGGGCAAGAGATATTTCGCCGGGTTGTGGAGAGGTTCCTCCACCTACCAGTGCTACTTGCGAGATGGTATGATGAGGCGCTCTGAAAGGACGCTGGGCAATGAGGGATACGTTCTTGCCTAATTTGCCAGCTATAGAATGTATCTGGGTAGTTTCCAGACTTTCTGAGAGAGTAAGGGGTGGAAGAATGGAGGGGAGTCGCTTTGCCATCATGGATTTTCCCGAGCCGGGAGGACCTACCATGATGAGATTGTGACCGCCGGCTGCGGCTACCTCCAAGGCACGCTTCACGTTTTCCTGGCCCTTTACGTCTGCGTAATCGTAGTCGCAATGAACCTGGTTCTCGTAAAACTCCTTGCGAGTATCTACAATGGTTGGGGTGGGGGATGATTTGTCGCCAAGAAACTGGATAACATCAAAGAGGTTTTTCATTCCATAAACCTCCAGATTGTTCACAACGGCAGCTTCCCGGGCGTTTTGTTCTGGTACAATCAGACCTTTGTAGTGTTCAGACCTTGCCTTGATGGCGATAGGCAGAGCTCCCTTGATAGGTTGCAATGTGCCGTCAAGGCTCAATTCGCCCACCATCATGTATTCTTTGAGATGATCTTCGGGGATGTTGCCATTGGCGCCTAAAATGCCGATGGCTAGAGGTAGGTCGAAACTGCTGCCTTCCTTGCGCAGGTTGGCGGGTGCCAGGTTAATGGTAATGTCGGCTATTGGAAATTTATAGCCGCTATACTGCATAGCTGCTGCGATGCGGTCACGGCTTTCCCTGACCGCCTCGTCGCCTAGGCCCGTAAGGTGATACATTACGCCTTTGTTGAGGCTGACTTCTACAGTTACAGTCGTGACTTCCAGTCCGTTGACTGCTGCACAATAGGTTTTTACTAACATAAGCTCTTTTTTAGAAGGTTAGAGCTCGCGGTATTATTTCAGCAGTTGGTCTAGTTTGTTGTATAGATCTTGCTTGTTAAGGCCTCGGGCTGTTATTTTTCCATTTTGAAGTATGATGTTGTCGGGCATCGAAGTGAGTCCCAACTTCTTCAAAGTCTTGTCTTCCAGCATTTCTCCATTGCATACTACAGCCCAGTTGATAGAGTCGCGCTTCATATTCTCCTGGCAGCTGCTCTTGCTTGCATCCAGGCAGAAGCCCATCAGCTTGAGTTTGCCTTGTGATGAGCGTTGGCGCTTCTTCAACTCTCTCTGTATGTCCTGACTGTCATAATTGAATGTAGCCCAGGTATAGATGACTGCAACAGGTGAACTGGTCAGTTCTGTGCTGGAGATGAGCTTTCCTTTGGTGTCGTATGAAGTGAAAGTTGGTAATTTGGTGCCAATTCCTGCGTCTTTCATGGCAGAAATCTGCTGCTTCAGTTTACCTACCTGAATATTCTTAGGCTGTTCTTTCTCCAACAGAGTAAGGAGAGAGAGAGCTTTCTTGTAATCTGGTTGAGGGGTGGCAATGAAGTATTTCTTGATGAGAAAGAGGCTTACTACTGACTTTGCGTTGTCTTCGATGAAGAGTTCTGCCTGTTTCTTTTCCTGTGGAGGAGTATTGCCAAGAATCGATTTGCGGAATTTGGTCATCAACTCATTGTTCTTGGTGCCCTTTACCTCCATTTCCTTCAAGTGGGAAGCATCGCCTTTCAGCTCCACAGATTCTCCTGATTCTGCGAAGATAGGTTGTTCAGAGAAATTTGGGAAAACGATCATCAGCGTACAATCGTCATGGCAGGGCATCTCGTATGTGAATCTACCGCCTACAACTTTGATGGTATCCACGCCTTCCATGCCGCCATCTGTGCTATAAACATAAAATTCACCTTGATTCATATTTAAAAATTTGCCCTCAAGTTTAAAGTGCCCACTACTGACACCACATGATGTTAGTAAAATCGATGAAATAAGAAATATGATGTATGCAAATTTTTTCATAAGAAAAATTTTAAGGGAGGAGTGCCGCGAGCGGGACTCGAACCCGCACAGCCATTACTGGCCAAGGGATTTTAAGTCCCTCGTGTCTACCAATTCCACCATTGCGGCATGGTAAACGTTAGAGTTGGAGCGGAAAACGGGACTCGGACCCGCGACCCCAACCTTGGCAAGGTTGTGCTCTACCAACTGAGCTATTTCCGCGTTGCTTAATTGCGAGTGCAAAGGTAATATAATTTCCCGGTTCCACCAAATGGATTTACAACTTTTAAGAAAAAATACGCCATTTTTCTTCAAAAAGGTGCATTTTTTCTCGTAGAAACCTAATTTCCTACTGTCAGCACGCTACCAATACCTGTGTAGGTTACCCGATATTGCATCAGCATCTTGTCTTCTTTTCCATGTCCACCGCTTGTGATGGTACCATTTTCAAGGCTATATACTCTTTTACACTTGTTGCAGATGACCGATTGTCTGTTGCCCGTCCACTCCAGTGGATAGTTGGTGCCGCCATATTGCAGGATGCAGTTCAGGCATTGTCTGTCCCATGCTACATAGCCATTGAAGTTGGATGTGCCGAGGATGAAACCATTCTTGGTAGCATCCTTCAGGTCATTTCCTGCTCCTAGATAGCTATAGTTGGCATAGTTTTCCTTGGCAGTAGAGAGGACGATGGTTTCAGTATGGCTCTTGCCATCGTTCAGGGTGGAGTAGATATTCCAGGCGCCATTTACCTTTTTGGCACTAATCATGGTGTAGGTGCCGGCTCCTTGGAGAGCAGTCTCTATGCTGCTTCCCGGATGGTAGATGGTTCGGAAGATAAACTGGCATGGGTATCGGGTGCTGATGCTGTTGTCTGCATCGCAGGATGTCAGAAGTGAGGAGGAAAGAATGAGACAGATACACAAAAAGGTGAAGAGCACAGCTTTTGCTGCCATTCTCTTCACCTTATTATATATATACACCTTATTATATATAGATGTTTCTTTCTTCATTGAGTTCAAAAAGATTCTAATGTATTAAGAGATTTCCTTTACTTCAAGAGACTCCTTTACTTCAAGAGATTCTTTTCTGCATTCTCCATACGCTCGAAATGGAACTCAGAGAGAGTCTGCTCCATAAGCGCCTGGATCTTGTCGTTGCAGAGATTGCCGATGCTTCCCTCATGGGTATGATGGATATCCTTGTTAGGCTTGAATTCTCCAGCTTCGATTTCCAATCCCACAGTCTTGTAGGCATCACGGAAAGGCATTCCGTTAGCGGCAAGCTGATTTACTTCCTCAACAGAGAACATCGGATCATAACGAGGATCATCGAGGATGTGCTCGTTAACCTCCATCTTGTTGATGATGTAGGCAGCCATCTGCAGACAGTCTTTCAACTCGTCGAAAGCTGGGAGGAATACTTCCTTGATAATCTGAAGATCACGGAAATAACCCACAGGCAGGTTGTTCATGATGAGCATAATCTGCTGTGGCAAGCTCTGGAGTTTGTTGCTCTTGGCACGAATCAGCTCGAATACGTCTGGGTTCTTCTTGTGAGGCATAATGCTTGAACCGGTGGTACACTCCTTAGGCAACTTCACGAAGCCGAAGTTCTGACAGTTGAACATACAGGCATCGAAAGCCATCTTTGCCAGGGTTCCTGCCACGCTAGCCATCGCAAAAGCTACGTTGCGCTCCATCTTTCCTCTACCCATCTGGGCATAGACTACATTATAGTCCATGCTGTCGAAACCGAGCAGTTCGGTTGTCATGGTACGGTTCAGAGGGAAAGAGCTGCCGTAGCCTGCTGCGCTACCCAATGGGTTGCGGTTGGTCATGCGATAGGCTGCCTGAAGGAAGAGCATGTCGTCTGCAAGTCCTTCAGCATAAGCGCCAAACCAGAGTCCGAAAGATGAAGGCATAGCCACCTGCAGGTGGGTGTAGCCCGGCATCAATACGTTCTTATATTGGTTGCTCTTCTGGATCAGCTCGTCGAAGAGAATCTTGACCGCATCAACAATCTCCTTCAACTCGTGACGGGTGAAGAGCTTGAGATCTACCAAAACCTGGTCATTGCGTGAGCGTCCTGAATGAATCTTTTTGCCCATATCGCCCAGTTTCTGGGTGAGCATCAATTCTACTTGGGAATGAACATCCTCCACGCCGTCTTCAATGACAAACTCGCCTTTCTCGGCGATGGCGTAGATATTCTTCAATTCTGCGAGGAGCTGGGTAAGCTCATCCTTTTCCAAAAGTCCGATGCTTTCGAGCATGGTGATGTGTGCCATACTGCCAAGCACGTCGTATTTGGCGAGATAGAGATCGAGTTCACGGTCTCGACCTATGGTGAATCGTTCGATTTCCTTGTTTACTTCAAAGTTCTTTTCCCAAAGTTTATGTGCCATAATTTCTTTATTTTTAATCCTGGTAAGGAATCATCGCCAGTGCATCTGCAATCTTCTCGATGCCTTCCTGCAATGGCTTCTTCACCATACCCTTGATAAACATATTGAGCTCAGCCTTGATTGTGAGCTTCATCTTGCAAGAAAATTCTCCTGTAGGGAGCAGCTGAATCCAGAAATTGAATGGGATAGGGCTGTTCTCTGTTTCAAACTTGATGGTTTTTGGAAAATCTCTGTCGATGATGCGCATCTTGAGGTCGCCCACCATAGGAGCGTTGATAGTGATGCTGTCGCTGTCGAATCTCAGGTCCTTGAGTTTCTCCATTTCCTTTCTCTTGTCCTCAGGAATCTGGTCTTTCACCTGCTCGAAGCGATCTTTGAGCACCTGCAGGTTGTTGAGGTCGCTCAAAGTATTAAAAACAGATTCCTGCTTGTGAGGAATCTGTTTGATATTACTTTCGAATGTACTTGTACTCATTATTGATGGGTAAAAAATTACTTCTTCCAGTTAGCTGGGTCCTTGCGCCACTCGTGGAGCAACTCTACGTCTTCCTGCTTGATGTAACCAGTTTCGAGAGCCTCTTCTACCACGTGCTCGTAGTCTGTAAGAGTAACCAGCTTCACGTTAGCATCAGCGAAGGCCTTCTCTGCAACAGGGAAACCGTAAGTGTAGCTAGCTACCATACCTACAATCTCGTTGCCGTTCTTGCGAAGAGCCTCTACAGCCTTGAGTGAGCTGCCGCCTGTAGAAATCAAATCCTCTACAACAACAACCTTAGCCTTAGGATCGAGCTCACCTTCGATGAGGTTCTGCATACCATGATCCTTTGGTTTAGAACGAACGTAAACGAAAGGCAAGTTCAATTCGTCAGCCACCAATGCACCCTGTGCGATAGCGCCAGTAGCTACACCTGCAACAGCGTCAGCCTCTGGGAACTGCTCCAGAATAGCGTGTACGAGTTCGAGCTTCACATAGTTGCGGAGTTCTGGGAAAGAGAGGGTCTTGCGGTTGTCACAATAGAAAGGAGACTTCCAACCAGAAGCCCAAGTGAAAGGATCGTTAGGCTGCAATTTGATAGCCTTAACCTTCAATAACTTAGATGCGAATTCTTTCTTTAGCTTGTCCATAATCATATAAGGATTAAATAATTATAATTTATATCTGCAAAGGTACGACAAAAAAATGATTAATCATCATAAATGGCTTATTAATTATAGATTTTTAATCGTGTGTCCATCCGATGGTAGCGATGCTGAATTTCATCTTGCCTGCCTTCTGTAGTTCTTCGCAGCAGGAGATGAGGGTGGCGCCTGTGGTGCAGACGTCATCGACGATAAGCAGATGCTTGCCGGCAAGATCGGTGATGGGATGTTTGCCGTCTTTGTCGTGATAGGTATCTGATAGCTGGAATACATGCTTTACGTTTTCCAGTCGTTGCCATCTGTCCTTTTGGGTTTGACTTTCGGTGAAGGTTACTCGTCGGATGGCATCTGTGATAATGGGGAGATGGGTTCTTTCCTGTATTCCCCTGGCTATTTCCTCGCTCTGATTATAGCCGCGGGTCTTCCTTCTTGACTTCGTGATGGGGATAGGGATGATGGCATCTATATCCTTGAAGAAGTCTGATTCGATACCTTTGCTGGCGATGAGTCTTCCCAGATAGTTTCCGGTATCTGGACGATGATGGTATTTCAGTTTGTAGATGATGTAACTTGGATTGGAGTGGCTGTGATAATAGAAGAGAGCGGCGCATTTTTCGATAGGAATGCGCCCCCAGAACATCTTAGCCATATTGTTCTCATAGGGGGCTTCCCAGGTTGGGGTAATCGGGAGGTCCTGGAGACAGGTGGCGCATAGCATCTCCTCTGTACCCAGCAGTCGCTCATCGCAGATGGCACAGTAACGGGGAAAGAGAAAATCTATGATGTTCCCTAATAAGCTGAGCTTCATATTGTTACTTTGAACTTTGAGTTTTGAACATTGAACTTTATGATTAGCTTCTAATGTTTACTTTGAATTTAAACCTTTAGAAGTCGTCTTCGAAATCGATGTCTCCCAGATCTTCTTCTTTCATTTTGTCGATGCATTTGTGAATCACATCCATACCATAGCCTCTGCCGAGGGCGAAGCGGATGAGTTTCATCGAGCGTTCGTAGTCGTTTTTGGCTTTGATGTTTTTATATTTGTTTTTTAGGAGAGGGAGGAGGGTTTCCAAATACATGTCGTCCTCGATTTCTTCGAAGATTGGGTCGGAGATTTCCTTCGGAATGTGCTTCATCCAGAGAGCCTGTTCCACTTTCCGGCGGCCCCATTTGTTGTATTTTATCTTGTCGTTGATAAAGAAGCGGGTGAATCGCTCGTCATCGATGAATTTCTTCTGGGTCAGGAATTCCATATTTCGGGCGATGGCATCCTCTGGGAGTTCCCACTTCTTCATCTTGTCGAGCATTTCCTGCGAGCAATGTTCGGCTTGTGTGCAGAGAGTGGTGAGCTTCAGGAGTGCCTGCTGCTCAGTCATCGGCTTCTTGGGGCGCTTGGAGTTGTTATAATATTCCATAATGCATTTATGTTTTATTGGGAGGATTACAAATCCTCCGGTTTTGATAAGTCGAACCTTTTTTTACTGCGGATTGCAAATCCGCAGGGACGCCTGGCGGTGGTCTTTCTGGAATCGCCAGGCGTTGTCTTCCGTTAGGCGTTCCGCCGGATTTGCAATCCGGCGTCAAAAAATGTTCGACCCTATTATTTTGCGGATTTGCAATCCGCTTATCTAAGAGACTATTTTATAGCTCGCATCATTCTCTTCTTTCCGAAAGCATCTTCCTTGGTTTCAATATCCTTGAAATCAAGTTTTAGCAGCATTTCCCGGGTCTCCTTTTCGTAGATAGGATTAATCTCGAAGTATAATGTTCCTCCGGATTTGAGGGCAGAAGATGCATATTCGGCGATGGCTCTGTAGAATTTCAGCGGGTCTTCATCGGGAACGAAGAGGGCGAGGCTCGGTTCGTGCTCCAGCACATTCTTTTCCATATCCGCTTTCTCCTTTTCGCAGATATAAGGAGGATTGCTCACGATGAGGTCCCATTTTTGGGTGGAAGGAGTCTTTGCTTCACCCTTGGGCTTCACAACCTCTTTATCATCGTTGCCCTTCATTTTTTCGTTATCAGTCTCTGCAGCTTTTGGCAAAGCCAATGCATCCTGATGTTCTATTCTGACATTTCCGGCTTTCATCATTTCCACATTTCCTTGTGCTATTCGGAGGGCATCTTCCGAAATATCCCATCCTGTAACCTCAGAATTAGGAATGTTGAGTCCTAATGTGATGGCAATGCAGCCGGATCCTGTGCAAATATCAAGAATCCGCCTGGCGTCGTCTGTCGCCTGAGGAGAATTTCCCGAAGAATCTTCTGGAGAATCTTCCGAAGAATCTCCAGAAGAAACGATTAATTTTTCAATCATATCCTTCTCTATCCATTGGCAGAGTTCTGCGGTTTCCGGTCTTGGAATCAGCACGCCTGGCTCCACGTGAAAGGTCCTGCCGGCAAAGTCGGCTTCGCCCAAAACATACTGCACAGGTTCTCCTTTTTGCAGTCTTATGATAATTTCTTCCAGTTTTCTTTCCTCATCTGCAGATATTTCATTAACTTTGCCGCAGATTATGTCGGTCAGAGTCATTCCGTACTTCACATCAAGCACGGTGCGGACGATAGCCTGTGCTTCGCCAGCATCATAAAGTGGGGTGAGGGATTGCCAAAGTTGCTGATACGTTTTCATCTTGATATTGCTTGTTGCGATTTGATTTGAGAGCAAAGGTACGACATTTTATCGAAAATGAGTAAGAAAATCGAAGAAAAATAGGATATGGAACAAAATAAAGTATCTTTTCAGAATCCGCTGACGGGCGAACCGCTTAGCCAGCAGGAGATAGACGAAATGTTCATGCGCCGCTGCCTGCAGTTGGCTAAGAATGGTAGGCAGAATGCGAAGCCTAATCCGATGGTGGGCGCCGTCATCGTGAGCGAAGAGGGCAGAATCATCGGCGAGGGCTATCATGTAAGATGTGGTGAGGGGCACGCTGAAGTTAATGCCTTTGCGTCTGTGAAGCCCGAAGATGAGCATCTGTTAAGCCAAGCCACTATCTATGTGAGTCTCGAACCCTGTTCTCATTATGGCAAGACGCCTCCTTGTGCCGACCTTATCGTAAGAAAAGGTGTAAGGAGATGTGTCTGTGGCTGCGTGGATCCTTTTGCCAAGGTTCAGGGGCGTGGAATCCAGAAGATTCGCGAGGCAGGAATCGAGGTAACAGTAGGCGTTCTGGAGTCGGAATGCCTCGAACTGAACAAGCGCTTCATCACCTTCAATACCCATCAGCGACCATACATCATCCTGAAATGGGCGCAGACTGCGAATGGTTTTCTGGATAATAATTATCAGGGAATGGCGATTTCGTCGCCTTTTACCAAGATGCTTTCGCATAAGCTTCGTGCCGAGAACGACGCCATCCTGGTAGGTAGAATCACCGATGAGCGTGACCATAGCCAGCTCAACGTGAGAGACTGGAGCGGCAAGGACCCGATGCGACTGGTCATCGACCGCCATCATCCTTGTTTCGAGGGCTTGGATTTCTCCAAGGGTAAGGAAGAGGTATTGAAGCAGATGATGCAGTACCTATATAATAATAAGGTGCAATCGCTGATAGTAGAAGGTGGCGCCATCACCCATCAGGCTTTCCTCGATGCCGGATTATGGGATGAAATCAGGGTAGAAACATCTTTATCCACATCTGTGGAAAACGTGGTAACTGCCGGAACTTCAGCGCCAAAGCTTCCTCATAACATCCGGTTAATCAGCCATGAGGCGTATGATAATAATATAATAAATAATTACGAACGAGTATGAGCAATAGATTTACATCGCGCCTGAGCGATAACGATGATTTCAAGCGAGACGAGTTGATTCGCAAGATAGAGCATTCCGTGGAGCACATGACGCTCGCTGAACTGGAAGCCCTGTCGTATGACATGTTTACCAAGGGTTACATCCAGGATTACTAAACATTCAAACATCATACAATATAAAAAAGGTGGGTGCTACAACAATTCGTGTAGCACCCACTTTTTTTATATCTTATTCTATTTCCTTATTTCGCCATTGGGGTGAAGCGCAAGGTAAACTCATGAGCTCCTGTTGGAGTCATGTACTGTGGCAGACAAGAGTCACCACCACAGCTGCGGTTACCGATGCCACGCTGCCAGAAATCGAAGTGAGCGAAAATCTGGTTAGAGCGTACCAGGTCGTAAGGATGCTTGCCACCATAGAATACGTCGTAGTTGAACTGGGCATCATCGAAGTGAGACAACGAGAAGGCTACCATGCCCTCGGTGGTAATCTGCAACTTCGTGCTGTTGTTGTCGAGTGTCAACTGGCGCAGGCCCTGGCGGTCGCCCATGGTCTGAGGAGCACTCTGCTCTTCGAACATGCCATCCACGGTGGTCTTGTACAAACCTAACAACGAACCTCTCTGGCGGTCGATGTAGTTGCTCCAAGGACCCTTGGCATAATACTCCACATTCTCGAAACCAGGAGCAAACTGCATGGCAATACCAATTTTTCGGGTTTCCTCAGAAGAATTGTTGGTAGTTACCTTCATATCCACGGTTCCGTTAGGATAGATGATGTAAGCAATCTGGTGAGTATCCTTACCGTTGGTAACGGCAGTTTCCACAACCACGTTCTTGCCCTGCTTCTTAGGAGCCTTCACCATCATTTTCTTGCCGGTGAGTGCACCCTCTTCCTTATTCTCGTTCTCGGCAACACCACCTGTAGCACCCAGGTTCACGTTGTCGTTGGCGATGCGGCGGAAACCGTTGAAGTCAGGACCAGCGTTAGGCTGAACGAGCTGAGTATTGCGATAAGTCCAGTTGGCGAGGGTTCCATCCTCTGCGAATGTGATGCTGAAATCCTTGCCGGTGATGGTGTTATCCTTCACCTTCAGCTTGCCCTTCTCCTGGATAGCTGGCAAAGTGCCATGATCTTTCTGTACGAAGGTTGGGTCGGCAACAGATGTGCCACCTGCGTTCTCTGCAGAAAGCTTGAACTGCTGCTGAGCCATCATATAACCCTGCTTGCTCCATGAAGTTGACTTCTTCAGAACAAGGCTGAAGGTGATGACATACTCTGCCTTATCATCTACAGCGGTGGTGTATGGGATGTTGATATCGCAGGTCTTGCCTGGCAATACAGATGGGATAGCCACCTGGTTTTTCTCTACAGAAACGCCATTGCGGAGCATCTCGTAGCTGAGATCATAGATATCTGCCAGGTTGGTGAATGCGCACTTGTTCTTCAAGGTGAGCACGCGGCTGTAGAAAGATTCGAAGTTCACGTCTCTATAAACATACTTCACCTCGGTGAGCTTGGCTGTCCACTCTCTGCCTGGAGTGATAATACCATTGCTCATGAAGTCGCCCTGGAATCCTCTGTAGCCATGATTCATCTTGGTGTAATCGTAACCGGATGTGTAGTAGTGGAGTCCGGTCTTAGGATCCTTCAGAGGAAGACCCTTGCGGATGCGGCGTGTATCGTAGATTCCCTGGTCAACCCAGTCCCAGATGCAGCCACCGGTAATACCTGTACTTGCCTCGATGAGATCCCAGTATTCCTGCAGGTTACCCACTGCCTGACCCATGGCATGAGCATACTCACAGATGAAGTAAGGCTTGTCGTTGAGGCCATCCATCTGCTTCTTCACTACCTCGATTCTTGGATACATGTCTGAACCGAAGTCTGAGTACTTGGCACCGTGATTGTAACCCTCGTAGTGAACCCACGCGTCGCGACCAGGCAAAAGCTCCTTCACCTTATCGTAGGTAGCCTGGAAGTTGTCGCCACCGCCCGACTCGTTACCGAGCGACCAGAATACCACGCTAGGGTGATTGCGGTCTCTCAATACCATACGTTCTGTGCGGTCAACGTAGGCTGCGCGCCAGGTAGGGTTGTTGGAAAGTGAGTGGTTGTTGTGGCACTCTACGTCAGCCTCGTTCATACAGTATAATCCGTAGTAGTCGAACATCGCATACATCTTAGCCTGACGAGGATAGTGGCTGGTACGGACGGTGTTCACGTTAGCCTGCTTCATCAGGATTACGTCGCGAAGCATGGTTTCCACATCAATGGCGTGACCATAGAGTGGGTGAATATCCTGGGTATTGACACCCTTGAAGAATACTCGCTTGCCGTTTACATAAACCAGTTTATCCTTGATGGTCACCTCTCTGAAACCGTATTTGGTAGAGAATACCATCTCTTCCTGGTCGCCTGTCTTCTGGCGAACGATAACGGTATAGAGGTTAGGCTGCTCTGAGGTCCAGGCCTTCAGACCGGTGAGGTTGTCAATGGTAAGGCGGCAGTTCTTCTGAGCATCCTTTGCGGTCATCGCTACCTGAGCAGACTGCTTGGCAACAGACTTACCCTGTGGATCGAGAAGCTCGATCTCCAGCGTCTTCTCAGATTTCTCCTTGGCTGCATTATCGATGGTCAGGTCAACATTCAGGTTGCCTGATGTGTAATCCTTGTTCAGGGCAGATGTGATGTAATGATCTGCTACGAAAGTCTTTGGAGTAGCTACGAGATAAACATCGCGGTGGATACCACCCAGGTGCCACATATCCTGTCCCTCCAGATAAGAGCCGTCGCTCCAGCGGTAAACACGTACAGATACGTTATTGTCGCCCTTGCGAACCAGGTTGGTGACATCAAAGTCTGCATCGGTATTGGCACCCTGTGAATAGCCGGCATATTTTCCGTTTACCCAAACCACGATGGCGCTGCAGGCACCGTCGAAGTGCAGGAACACACGCTTGCCTGTTTCCCAACCCTCAGGCAGGTTGAAGTTACGGCGATAAGAACCTACTGGATTCTTGTCGAAGTTATCCTTGAAGGCTGTGATGAATGGAGGTTTGTTCTCGAAAGGATAGCCTACGTTGTTGTAAACCGGAACATCGTATCCAGCCATCTCCCAGTTGAGAGGCACCTGGAGTTCCTTCCATGAAGAAACGTCTGCGTTGTCTGCCCAGAAATCATCCTTTTCTGGCTTGCCCTGCTTCCAGTCGGCTGTGTAGTGAAATTTCCACTTTCCGTTGAGCAGGAGATAGTTGGCGTGCTTAGGAGTGAGCCATGGGAATTTGAAGTAATCGTCCTGCTGCATGGAAGCAGTAGAAGAATAAGGCACGAAAGTAGCGTGCGCCTTTTCCTTGCGATCCTCAAACTTAGTCTCGTCTTCTACCCACTTGTCGGTAAATGGACAGATGTCAACTTTGGTCTCCACCACCTTCTTCACCTTTTTCTTGGTGTGTCTAGGTTGTGCAATAGCTGATGCACTGAAGAGGAAGGTTAATGCAACCGCAGCTCCCCAAAATAAATGTTTTTGTTTCATTGTCTGGTTGAATTATTAATAATTACAAGTTAGCTAGTTATGAATCTGTTTAGATTTGGTGCAAATTTACGATTAATTCCTGAAACCTCCAAATTATTTTTGTATTTTCGTATCCTGGAGGATAAAATAAACCGACCTGTATGGTTGAAATTACCCAATACGCCCTGAAAGGGCAGAAGCTCCTAGCCCAGGGCATCGCCCTGGGTAATTATGAACGCAAACCCGTCGCCCTGTAAGGGCAAAAGCTTTCAAAGAACCATGCAGTAAACAAAGCTTTTGCCCTTACAGGGCGTCTTATTGATTGCTATTATACCCAGGGCGATGCCCTGGGCTAAGAGCTTTTGGGCTTTCAGCCCGTTTCAACCGTACTGTTAGAAATAAACAGCCCCAGTCCTTTTGGGGGCTTCATTGATGACCGGTGCCTGCTTGCGCCTTGTAAGTATTATCGCTGTTGCTTGTAAGTTCTGTCGCAGTTACATCGGTTTTACGTAAAAAGTCTTATCCTTTTCTTCCGAAATCTGCAGGAATCTCGCCCCATTTCTTCGTTTCCCATTTAAAGATAGGGACGGTGATGGGGTGGGTGCGGAGCCAATTTTCGGCACGGGCGATGACCTGATAGAGCTGCTCGGTTTGAGGAGTGCGCTCCAGCTTGGTCTTGCATTGCTTCTTGTTTACCCAGAGCTGGGCATTTACGCTGTCGCTGTAGATTACCTTGTCGGTAATGCCTTTCTGGGCCATCAGGGCGAGGGCGTGGACGATGGCGAGGAACTCGCCGATGTTGTTGGTGCCGTGGATAGGACCATAGTGGAAAACCTGTGCACCAGTCTGAAGATCAATGCATTGGTATTCCATTGGACCGGGATTTCCGGAGCAGGCTGCATCAACAGCCCAGGCGTTCGCCTTCACCTCATTGGGCAAAGGCAAGACTGTATCGTTTCTCCATGAAGGAGGATTTACGGGCATGTTACTCATTTGCGTTTCTTTTATTGGATAAATGATTTGTGTTTTACAGAGCCGCATACGAGAGTTCTGTTTTTGGGGAATACTGACCTATATAAAAAAGAAATGAGCAAGCCCCAAAGTCTGGCTCTGGGGATGCTCATTATTTGTCAATAGTCAATATTCATTTTTTAAATTGTAGGTTAATTATATCTTGAGAAGTTTTTCAGGAGTGCTATACTCCTGATAACTTCTAATTACCTAAAATTTTACATTCTTTCAGGAACCTCGATGCCGAGCAGAGCCATACCATTCTTCAGAATCTTGGCAACATTGGCTGCGAGAACCAGACGGGTAATCTTCTCTGCCTCGCTCTCAGCATTCAGGATGCTGTAGTCGTGATAGAACTGGTTGAACTCCTTGGTCAGCTCGTAGCAGTAGTTGGCAATGCCACCAGGGTTGTAGTTGTTGCCGGCATCGGCTACAGCTACAGCGAAGTCGTTCATCTTCTGGATGAGGTCGATCTCCTTCTCGTTGATAGGAGCATCAGCGCCCAACTCTGCAGGAATCTCAATGCCCTCGGCAGCAGCCTTACGCATGATGCTGCGGATACGAGCGTAGGTGTACTGGATGAAAGGACCTGTGTTACCGTTGAAGTCGATACTCTCCTCTGGGTTGAAGAGCATGTTCTTGCGGGCATCTACCTTGAGGATGAAGTACTTCAACGCTCCGAGACCCACGATGCGTGAAATCTCCTGGCGCTCTTCCTCGCTCATGTCCTTGAACTTGCCAAGCTCATCGCTTGTCTGGCGAGCATCCTTGATCATCTCTGCCATCAGGTCATCTGCATCTACTACGGTTCCTTCGCGGCTCTTCATCTTACCGTTAGGCAGCTCTACCATACCGTAAGAGAAGTGAACCAAGTCCTTACCCCACTTGAAACCGAGACGGTCGAGCAGGATAGAGAGTACCTGGAAGTGGTAGTTCTGCTCGTTACCTACTACGTAGATCATCTTGTCGATAGGGAAGTCCTTGAAGCGGAGGTCGGCAGTACCGATGTCCTGAGTCATATAAACAGAAGTACCGTCAGAACGGAGCAGAAGCTTCTGGTCGAGACCCTCGTTGGTGAGGTCTGCCCATACAGAGTTATCGTCCTTGCGGAAGAAGAGACCCTTCTCCAATCCTTCCTCTACCTTCTTCTTACCCTCGAGGTAAGTATTTGACTCATAATATATCTTGTCGAAACCTACACCCATCATCTTGTAGGTCTCATCGAAGCCAGCGTAAACCCAGCTGTTCATCTTCTGCCAGAGAGCGCGAACCTCAGGGTCGTTGTTCTCCCACTTCACGAGCATTTCGTGAGCCTCCTTAATCAATGGAGCCTCTGCCTTTGCTTTCTCTGTGGCAGCTTCTTCTTCCATGCCCTCCTTCATGTACTGAGCCTTGAGCTCTGCGATTTCCTCACGATAGTGCTTGTCGAAGGCTACATAGTAGTCGCCGATGAGGTGGTCGCCCTTCTTGCCGGAAGTTTCAGGAGTTTCGCCATTGCCCCACTTGAGCCAAGCGAGCATAGACTTACAGATGTGGATACCACGGTCGTTAACGATGTTTGTCTTGATTACCTTGTTGCCGTTAGCCTCCATAATCTGGGCCAATGACCAACCGAGCAGGTTGTTGCGCACGTGACCGAGGTGGAGAGGCTTGTTGGTGTTAGGAGAAGAGTACTCGATCATGACGAGCGGGCTATTCTCAGTAACAGGCTTCTCGCCGAACTTAGGGTCAGCGTTGATGGTGTTCAAGAGTCCTACCCAAGCGGCAGGAGCGATAGAAAGGTTGAGGAAACCCTTAACCACGTTGAAGTCTGCGATAACGTTAGCGCAGTTCTCCTTCAGGTAGTCACCAATCTCGAGTGCAGTTCTCTCAGGAGTCTTCTTCGACATTTTGAGGAATGGGAATACGACGAGGGTAAGGTTACCTTCGAAATTACTCTTGGTCTTCTGCAGGGCTACCATCTTTTCAGGTACGTCCTGACCATAAAGCTCCTTCACCGCCGCGATGACAGAGCTGATGATTTCGTTTTCTATCTTCATTATCTTTATATCTTTTTTTTACCGGTAAAAAATCTATTTATTTATATCTTGTCGATGAGGGGAAAATAGTTACCCTTATCGCTTAATCGGCTGCAAATTTACAAATAATAATTGGATTGTGCAAAGAAAACGACTTGTTTCTTTGCACAATACATAAAAATATCTCATCTGCGTAGGCTCTTGCTTGGTATCTCTTAACCTTCGAGGATGATGTCTGCCACGTCCTGAGGTGTATTCCAGAGGATACCATCTTGCAGCTCATCGTCGGTAAATCCATTGAGAGCCTCGGTAGCTTCCTTCTCGCTGAGCGCAGGAGTACCGTCTTCGTTCTTAGCATCGAGCAGTGCCTGTAAGATGGCAGCTCTGTATTCTTCTATTGTCATCATTCGTTTTGTTGTAAAGTTTAATGTGTTATTTTATATTTTCTGTTATAACTTACTTAATGATTTATCTAATAATGCTTTTGTCGTAATGACAATGCAAAAATAAACAATTATCCACAAATAGCCATAATTATTTTGCTAAAAAAATAAAAAGCCCTCAACATATAGTGGTTGTACTATATGTTAAGGACTTTTATGCTATTGCTAGTAAATGGATGTTTTACTTCAAAACTTTAGCCAAGAAATCGCTGGCGATATGAGCGGCTTGCTCTTCCTGACCGCCGAATCCGTGGTCGGCATCGGTCATCAAGTGCCATTCGCTCTTCTTGTTCAGATAGTGGAAACGCTGACCATAGGTGTAAGGCACTACTCGGTCGGCATCGCCATGCAGGATGCACTCGGCTCCGTGGTAGTTCTTGGCCGTCTCGTAGATAGGCAGAGTGGTGGCTGTGCGGATATAGTTGCCACCCAGGGCCTTGCCGTCCCACATCTCTATCTTGGCTGGAGGATTCTTGGGGTCGTACATCTTGCCGAATGTATTGCCACGCAGGGCATCGTCACGGAGCACGGCGGCAGGGGCAAGGAGCACCACGGCTTGTATCTTCTTGATATCCTTGTCAGCTTGTGCGACTAGCTGTCCGCTGGTCATGGCTGTAACCACGCCACCTTGTGAGTGGCCGCCCATCGCAATCTTGCTCACCCAAGGCAGCGAGGAGGCATAGCGCAAGATGCACTTGGCATCTTCTATCTCATTCAGTACGGTCATATCCTCAAATTTTCCCTCGCTTTTGCCATGGCCATTGAAGTCGAATCTGATCACGGCAATGCCTTTCTTGTTGAGGCTGTCTACGAGGCAGTCGAAGAGTTTTCCCTCCTTATTGCCGCCAAATCCATGGCAGAGCACGAGGAGCGGAGTCTTCTTGCCTGCCTTCGCTTTGGCCTTTGCTTGGCTTCCGTTGTCATTGGCTGCATCATTGTCTGGACGCTGGATGACTACATCGAGTTTGCCATGGTCGCCCTGCACGGTGGTATGCTCGGTTGAGGCTACTGCGCCGAGTGAGAACAGGGCGCAAGCGGTAAAGATAATTGTTTTTAGATTCTTCATATTGTATGTTATTATTTTATTTGTAAGTTTCGCTTGCAAAAGTACATAAAAGCCTTGAAACCACCAAAAGTTTTTGTTTCATCTTCTTTATTATATATTTCATTCCATCCGGAATGTTACATGATAGCCTGCCACATTGTGCTCGGCAAGGGAGAGATTGATGGATTGCATCATCAGCATCTGGCGGGAGATGGAGAGGCCGATGCCCGAACCTGATGGCTTGGTGGAGAAGAAGGGGATGAACATCTCCTTTGCCACATCGGCAGGGATGGGGTCGCCATTGTTGCTGAAATAGATGCCTGAGAATTGTGAACTCTCGATGTTCTCTGGATGTTTGTGGAAGCATCGAATGTCGATGGCTGAGGCGTGAGCCTCGATGGCATTCTTGGTCAGATTGATAAATACCTGGCGCAGCATGTTCTTGTCGGCAGACCAGGTGGCATCTTCGGGGATATGGATGTGCCATTCTATCTGAGGATAGAGCGGCTTGATGCCTTCCACGAAATCCTTGAGTGGAATGTTCTCGATGACAGGATTTTGTAGCTGGGTGAGCTTGCGGTAGCTGTCCACAAAACTGGTGAGCGATTTGCTGGTATCTCGAATGGCTCGGATGCCTTCCTCATAGGACGAACCTTGGATGTCGGGATTGCTAAGATAGGCTTGGCAGATGCTGGAGATGGGGGCGGTGGCATTCATAATCTCATGGGTGAGCACACGGGTTAGCCTTTGCCAAGATTCCACCTCGTGCTGCGCCACCAGTCTGCCGATGTCGTTCTCCATGTCGTTGAGGGCTTGCTGCAAGGCTCGTTCTCCAAAGAGTAATCCCTTGGTGGATAGGCGGAAGGAGTAATCGCCATTGCGAATAGCCTCTTGCATCAAGAAGGCACGGCTCTTCAGGTTGCGCTGGTGACGCAAGACGAGATAGATGATACCTCCTATGACGAGGAGTATGATACCTATTATATATATGTGGAAAATGGTGTTCATATCAGATGTTTATAATCATGAATGATTGTGATAAAGAATTATCGCTTGAGCTTGGCATAAAGCGTTTGGCGAGTGATGCCGAGCAGTTCGGCGGCACGAGAGATGTTGCCGTGGCATTGATCCACCACCTTGTGGATATGAGTGGTCTCGATGCTCTCCAGAGTCTCCACTTCCTGGCTTCGGTCGATGGCATCTTTTAGGGTTCTGATGAGTTCGTCATTATCCCAGGGTTTGGTGACGAAATCGGCGGCTCCGCTTTTCAATCCTTTGATGGCAAGCTGCACGTCGGCAAAGGCGGTGATGAGTACCACGGGGATGTGGGCGTGGAGCCGGCGGAAGGTGCGGAGCCAGAGCAAGCCGTCCTGACCGCTGTTTACGCCAAGCGAGAAGTTCATGTCGAGCAGGATGAGATCTACCTGCTCCTGTTGCAGCAACATGGGGGCGGTATCGGGGCGAGAAAGGGTGAGGATCCGTTCGAACGTATTGCCCAGACAGATCTTCAGCGCCGTGAGTATCGACGGATTATCGTCGATGACAAGAAGGGTTCCGTATTTCATATCTTTTATTTTTTTGTTTGCAAAAGTACGCTTTTTTCCCGAAACGACAAACAAAAACGGGGCTGTTGTGTGATAATCATACAATAGAGTGTATGAATTTCATACAATCCACCTTCCGGGCTGCCGGAAATCTTGGCAGAAAAAGGGAGAAGCCGTAACTTTGCAGCAGCTAACGAAAACAGGGAGATGGTATTCTTCCTTTATCGTTTGATTTAAGTGAAACAAAAAATAAATGAGTATATGATGAAAAGTTATGTGAAATTCTTATCACGCAACAAGCTTTATGCCACCATAGAGGCCTTGGGCCTCTCGGTGGCACTGGCTTTTGTGCTGATTCTCGTTTCCTACGCTACTGCAGAGTATCGTGTGGGAACGAATCTGAAACAGGCTAAGGAACTCTATGTTGCAGGTTCCGGCGATTATCTCGGAATGACCTGGGGCACAGCCAAGGAGTTCTTTCCTTCCATCCCGGAAATCAAGGGATGGACAAGATTTGGTGAATATTATGCTCCGCAGGGAGCCATGATAGATGGACAGTATTATGAGGCAAAATATCTGGCTATTGACCCGAACTTTTCCCAGTTTATGGGTTACAAATGCCGTGGTTGTGCGCCTGATCATCTCCTTTCGGATGCTCATCAGGCAATGGTTTCGGAATCTTTTGCCAAGAAAGCCTTTGGCAACGCCAATCCTATCGGCCGTACCATCCAATGCGGTAAGCTGCAACTCAAGGTGGTGGGAATCATGGAGGATTTCGACCGTGAGGACCTTCTTAACCCATACGATATTTTCGTGTCGATGAAACTGATAGAAGCTGAGGCTCAGGCGATGGATCAGTTTGGCTCCTGCACTACGGTGGCACAACTGGCAAAAGATGCTGACCCGGAAAAAGTGAGACAGACCTTGCTCGGCAAATACATGAACTACTGGAAAGGATGGAAGAAGGATTCGGATGGAGTCAGCTTTATGTGGGGTTGCCAGTTTGTAAGATGGGACCAGATTCATTTTACGGCTGATAGTGTCGCTATTTTCAAGCATGGCAATCGTACTCTCGTGAATATCCTCCTGGTAGTGGCGCTGGTTCTGCTGCTTTCTGCCTTGTTCAACTACATCAATCTTACGGTGGCTCAGATTGGCAACCGTGCGAAGGAGATGGCTACCCGAAGACTGCTGGGTGAATCGGTAGGGGGTGTGATGCTGCGTTATCTCAAGGAGTCGGCGCTCTTCACGGCAGTCTGCTTCCTGCTGGGCTTGTTGATTTCCTGGGCATTCATTCCGCTGTTTAATTCGATGTTGGATACGAAAATCGACCTGTTCCATTCCTTCGATCTTTTGTGGTTCCTGCCGTTGGCTTACGTCATCATCTCCATCTTTGCGGGAATCCTTCCAGCCATTGTGGTTTCCCGTTTCAATCCGATAGATGTGGTGAAGGGAACCATCCGCATGCGCAGCAAGATGTGGTTCAGCAAGATATTTATCGTTGTCCAGAACGTCATCAGTATCACGCTGGTAGTCATGGCGATAACGATGATGCTCCAGATGAAGCATCTTGCCGATTTGCCATTGGGTTATCAGACGAAGGATATTGTTTCCATCTATTCTTCCTTGGATGGTTCGCCGGAGAAGATGGCTATTCTCAAGAACCGATTGAAAGCGCTTCCAGAGGTGGAAGAGGCCACTTACGGCAACGCCAATCCTATTGTAAGCTGGAAAAATGGCGTGCATGATGACAATGAAAAAGTGATAGGAATGCTCCGTATGTTCATGGCTGATTCTACGGCGATGAAGATGTTGGGATTCAAGGTGATTGAACAGTATTGCGAGCCAACCTATGGTAAGATTTGGGTAACGGAAGAGGCGAAGCGTGCCTATGGCGTTTCTGCCCACAAGCCTTGGTTCGGAATGAGAATGAAGGATGGTAAACATGAATATGAGGTGTGCGGCGTGATTGCCGATTATCATAGTGGAGATGCGCTGAGCGAGAATGAGAAAACGGAGCATAATGCCATTGGAGTCATTACCCCGCAGCAGGGTGGATGGGCTGTTCTGGTGAAAACCCGTGGCGATCATGCCCAGGCGCTGCAGGCTATCAGGAATACCTGCAAGCAGGTGGCTAAAGAACTGATAGGTGTTCCTACGGAAATGGAGGCGGAGTATATGGATGATACTTTGAAGAATAACCTCAAGGACAAGCATAATATGATGGTGCTCATCATCACATTCATGAGCATCTCTATCCTGATTTCTGCCCTGGGTCTCTTCGGAATGTCGGTTTATTACGGCAACCAGCAGAAGCGGCAGATTGCCCTGCGCAAGGTGATGGGGGCTTCGATTGGGGATGCGGCTTGGCAACTGGCTAAGAGATTCCTCGTCAGTTCGCTGGTGGCTGTGGTCATCGCCATCCCTATCTGCGTGAAGCTGATGCAGACTTATCTCATGGATTTCGTCCATCGCATCTCCTTCCCTTGGTGGGTGTTGCTGGCTGGCGCCATCTTTACTTTATTGATAGCCTTTGTTTCGGTTATCGGCTGCACCCTGCGTACGGCGATGTCGAATCCGATAGACAGCATCAAGGCTGAATAATGAGTCATAAACTTTAAAAAGATTTCTAACGAGATAAAGATTTCTAACGATAAAAAAGATTTCTAACGATGATACGAACAGAGAATTTAACTAGAATATTCCGCACGGAAGAGGTGGAAACCATCGCCCTGAACGGCGTAAACATAGAGGTAGAAGATGGTGAGTTTATCGCCATCATGGGTCCTTCGGGATGCGGTAAGTCAACCTTGCTGAACATCCTGGGCTTGTTGGATAGTCCTACGGAAGGCAAGTATTGGTTGAATAACGAGGAAGTGGGCCATCTGAAGGAGCGTGAGCGTACCGCCTATCGCAAGGGTCGCATCGGCTTCGTGTTTCAGAACTTCAACCTCATCGATGAACTTACCGTTGAGGAAAATGTGGATTTGCAGCTGAAATACCTCGGAGTGGGGAAGGCGGAGCGCAAGGAGCGTGTGCTCGAAATTCTGAGAAAGGTGAAGCTGAGCCATCGTGCCAAGCATTATCCTCATCAGCTTTCGGGCGGTCAGCAGCAGAGGGTTGCCATCGCCCGTGCCGTGGTGGGCAAGCCTAGCATCATCCTTGCCGATGAGCCTACGGGTAACCTCGATTCCAAGAATGGTATGGAGGTGATGCAGTTGCTCAGCGAACTGAACGAAGAGGGAACCACCATCGTGATGGTGACGCACTCCAAGCACGATGCTACCTACGCCAGTCGCATCATCAATCTGTTTGATGGACAAGTGGTGGATGCGGTAAATGATCAGCTTTGATTTTTGGTTTCGAATGATTAGCTTTGATCTGCGGTTTCTGTCCAACAATTAGACGGTGGTGTCTAATTGTTGGACAGTTTGTTTAATGAGGGTTTTTATTTAATGGTTTGATTATCAGAAGAAATGCTGTTTTGGCACGGCTCTTGTCCTAATCATGCCAAAATGAAGAAGATTATGAAAAGAATAGGAATATTGATAGGATGGTTGGTCTGGGCGGCTGGTGCCTCGGCACAGAGCTGGAGCCTTGACGACTGTATGAAATACGCCGTGGAGCACGCCACGGAGGTGAAGCGGGAGGTGGTAAACGCCCGCCAACGCAAGCAGGATTACCAGCATGCTGTGGCAGGATTCCTGCCTACCGTTACGGGCGGCGTGCAGGGACAGTATGCCTGGGGACGAAACATCGACCCGGAAACCAATACTTATAATAATGTAACGACATTCAACAACTATTATCAGCTTTATGCCGAACTGAATGTCTTCGATGGTTTCGCCACCATCAACGCCTTGAAGCAGGCTAAGCTGAGCCGGGATTATTCAGCCACGGCGATGCAGAAAATTCAGAACGACCGTGCCATCGACGTGATGCAGAAATATGTGGATGCTGCCTATGCTGAGGCAAGCATTCGGATAGCAAGCGAGAAACTGAACGAAAGCAAGCGGATGCTGGCTAAGATGAAGCGCCTGTATGAACTGGGCGAAAAAGGGCGCCCGGATGTAGTGCAGATGGAATCGCAGGTGGCGGAAGATGAATACAATCTTACGCATCAGGAGAATGTGGCAAAACAGAGTCTGCTCGCCTTGAAATCCGCGATGAATTTTCCTGTGGATGAAGAGCTGAAATTAGCGGCTCTGACGAAGACTCAGAAGAAAAGCCTGGAATCAGGAATGCTGAAAGAAAGCGAGAAAGAAGCTGGTAGTCAGAGCGTAGAACCAAATGGGGTAGAGAATCTGGGGACTGACAAAATAGAAACGTCAATCTTACCTGTAAACTACGAAACCGTTTACCAGGGCTTCCAGCATATTTCTCCCGATTTGAAGTCGGCAGAATACGAAGTGGAGCGGGCACGGTATGATTACAAGATAGCAAAAGGCAGATTGCTGCCATCACTCTCTCTCGGTGGTGGCATTTCGACCAACTATTATAAGAATCTCTCTCAGAAAGGGCAATACGATGGGTTTGCCTCGCAGTTTCGCAACAACCAGGGCGAATACCTCGCGTTGACCCTTTCTATACCTATTTATAATAGCGACCGCTGGCACAGCGTGAAGAAGGCACGCAACGACTGGCAACTGGCACAGGTGAACCTGGAGGAAACCAGGCGCAAACTTCACGACCAGATAGCCCAGGCGGTAATGGATGCAGAGGGTTACGCCAAGGAGTTGCACCAGATGCAGAAGAAGGTGGCCTCCGATTCGCTCGCCTATCACATGTCGAGCCGGAAGTTTGAGGAAGGAATGCTTTCCACCTTCGATCTTCATACCGCAGCCCAAACGCTTCTGGAAAGCAGAATCAAGGAACTCCAGATGCAGATGCTGCTCATTATCAAACAGAGGCTGGTTGCTTATTATCAGGGAGAAAATTTAATTAAATAACAGAACTTTCGCAAGTGGTTCAGGTACGGGCTGAAGGCCCAAAAGCTCCTAGCCCAGGGTAACACCCTGGGTATAATAACAATCAGCAAGGCGCCCTGAAAGGGCAAAAGCTTTGTATATTGCCTGGAATTTTAAAGCTTTTGCCCTTACAGGGCGACAGGCTTGCGGCCATGATAACCCAGGGTGTTACCCTGGGCTAGGAGCTTCTGCCCTTTCAGGGCGTGTGGAGTGCTCTTGCAAACTTGAATACATAAAATTATGGACATAAAAATAGAAAAGAAAAAATATCTCGTGCCTCGCAAGTATTGGGCATGGATTGGCGGAGGAGCGGTTTTGATCGCAGTCCTCATTTGGTTGGGATTGAGCAATTTCTCTTCCACCCTGAAGGTGGATAGGAAGGGATTGAGCATCGGAACCGTGGAGAAGGCGCAGTTCAACGATTATGTTTCGGTGGATGGTCAGGTGGTTCCTATCTCCGTGGTACAGATCAGTTCCGAGGAAGGTGGTATTGTTCTGGAGAAAGTGGTGGATGAAGGTGCCCACGTGAACAAGGGCGATGTGATCGTGAAACTGAGCAATTCGAATCTCGACCTGGAGATTCTGAATGCCGAAAGCGAACTTGCCGAAAAGCAGGACATGCTTCGCAATACCCAGATTTCGATGGAGCAGGACCGTCTGAACAATAGCAACGAGGAACTTTCGCTTTCGCAGGATGTCATTACCAAGCGCCGTTCCTATCACCATCAGGAGGCGTTGCACAAGGAAGAACTCAATTCGCGCGAGGAGTATCTGAAGGCTAAGGAAGATTACGACCTTGCCGTCAAGAAGCATGCGCTCATCAGCAAGCGATTGAAGAAGGATGCACAGCTCCGCCGTTCGCAGATGGATCAGATGGGCGATAATCTGGAAGCCATGCAGAAGAATGTGCAGCTGGTTCGCCAGCGCAAGGAGAAACTGAACATCCGCAGCACCATTTCGGGCGAAATCGGTTTGCTCGATGTGGAGTTGGGACAGAGCATTTCTGCCGGACAGAAGATTGGAGTCATCAACGACCTCAGCGATTTCAAGGTGCAGGCGCAGGTGGATGAGCATTACATCGACCGGGTAAAACCGGGACTTACTGCCACTTTCGACCAGAACGGCAAGCATTATCTCCTGCAGGTCCGCAAGGTTTATCCCGAGGTAAGGGACGGCAGATTCCGCATCGACTTCGTCTTCAAAGGCGTTCGCCCTGGCAATATCCGAACCGGTCAGACTTATTATGTAGATTTGCAGCTCGGTCAGTCGAAGCAGGCAATAATCATCCCTAAGGGCACGTTTTATAGTGTAACGGGTGGTCAATGGATCTTTGTATTAGACAAGAGTGGCAAGAAGGCTTATCGCCGCAAGATAACCATCGGTCGCCAGAATCCTCAGTATTATGAGGTGATTGAGGGCTTGGAGCCGGGTGAACAAGTCATCGTTAGCGGCTATGAAGCATATAAGGATAATGATGTATTAGTTTTTAATTAGTAGTGATTAGTGATAAATTGGGCTAACGCCCTAGAAACAGGATATTGATATGAATCATATTATTAACGCATTCAAGAATCTGCCTCGAAGGGGCCAGCACAATTTCGTGAAGATCTTGTGTCTGGCGCTCGGATTGGCAATCAGTTCGGTAATTATTGCCGAGATTTATTTCGAGCAGACTTACGATACGTACTTTCCAGGATGGGAGAGGACGTATCAGATTTCAGAAGTGGGAACGATGCCGGGAGACGATGGCAATAAGTCTTTCAATTTCGCCCAAACCTCAGGAGCTACAGCTCCGGGCATCAAACAGTATGCTCCATTTGTGGAGGCTGCTACACGACTTGTTTTTATTGGAGATTTCCAATGTAATATGGAAGACCAAAATGCAATCTCTTGTAAAATAGCATTGGCGGATAGCTGTTTTTTTGATGTCTTTCCCCAAAAGGTAACGATTGGCAAGGCAAAAGAAGTCCTTTCTCGTCCATTCTATTGCATGATAGACTCAGAGACAGCGGCGAAGATGGGCGGCAATGTTGTGGGTAAGCATTTCACGATGGCAAGTTATCCTGGATATACCTTTACTATCGGAGGTGTATTTGAGAGTTTCCCATGGGGATCCTCTTGGCATTCCCTTCAAGTGTTGGTGTCATTGGGTAGTATCGGGGATATGTTTGGTTATGATGGAAGGCAGCAATGGACTGGAAATGATTGTTATCAGTCTTTTATCCGATTGTCAAAAGGGCATAAGCCAAGTGAACTTCATCCATATATCAACAAGATGAAGCAAGACCACTTCCCGTTGAAAGAATGGAAGAAAGCGGGTATTTCATTAGATTACGACTTTACCGTTCTCAGCGAAATGTACACGCAAAGCCCTTACATCAAGAAGATGGGATGGATCATGGGTATCATCGCTTTTGTATTGCTTTTCACTTCCGTGATGAATTACCTGCTCATCATCGTGGGTAATCTCGTAACGCGTTCTCGTGAGATGGCTGTGCGTAAATGTTATGGAGCGGAACCCAAGAACATCCATGCCATTGTCTTCTCCGAGGCGTTGGTACATGTTGGCTTGTCGATTGTTCTTGCAGCTATTTTAGTATTTCTCAGCAAGGGAACGGTAGAGAATTTCCTTTCAGCCCCAGTTAGTGTCTTGGTGCTCAATCGAGGTTGCTGGATATTGGTAGCAATTTGTCTCTTAGTGCTTTTAGTGGGTGGGTGGATGCCTGGTTGGCTTTACTGCAAGATACCTGTAGCGATTGCTTTCAGGGGGTATAGTGAGAACCGTAAGAAATGGAAGCTCATCTTGCTGGGTGTTCAGTTTATCATTTCGGGGCTATTGTTCAGCTTGCTCTTTGTGGTCAATAATCAATATAATATGATGGTAAACTTGAATCCTGGTTACAAGTATGATAAGGTGGCATTCGTTTTTGTAGAAGGACTAGAGAAAGACCAACGAGCGCAATGTCTATCGGAAATTAAGCGAATGCCTGATGTCAATATGGTGGCATCTTGCTATAGTGTTCCTTTGCAAAGTTATAGCTTTAATGGTAATAATCTTTCTTTGCCTGGCGACAAGCGTACTATCCAAATCATTCATGATGCAGGTGGAGTGGATGACAATTACTTCAAGATGATGGACGTTGAGTTTGTAGAAGGATCTTTCTTCACAGAGCGTAATGATAGTTCTCGACAAATTATCATTGACGAGAACTTGGCTAACAAGCTCGTAAAACTTGGACATTGGAAAGATGGAGCCGTAGGTAAGAGGGTTTGGGTATCTTCTCATTGTGATGAGGATGAAACGATGACGATTTGTGGCGTGGTCAAGAATGTGAGGTATGGAACGATTAGCACGTCGAATGCTGATACGAACGCTACTCCTTTTGTCTATTTCTATGGTCGGGCTAATCGGTGTATGCTCGTCAAGTTTAATGACTTGACGGAAAAGAGTCTCTCTGACTTAAAGAACGAGGTGCAGTCGCTGTATCCGAATAATGAAGTGACCGTTTATGATTATGAATCCGAGTTCAAGGCACAGTATGCTTCCCAGCTCAATTTCCGCAACGGAATCTTGGTTGCCGGCATCGTGACGATGATTATCGCCCTCTTCGGATTGGTGGGCTATACGAGTGATGAGGTGAACCGCCGCCGCAAGGAGATAGCGATAAGAAAGGTGAACGGGGCGAAGGTGAAGGATATTCTTCGCATCTTCCTGAAGGACATCATGAAGATTGCCTTGCCTTGCATCATCGTGGGCGACTTGGGGGCTTGGCTGATAGCCAGACAATGGCTCATGTCGTTCAGTGAGAAGATTACGATGACGCCTTTGCTGTTTATCGGTGTTACCATCATCTTGCTCGTCATCATCGGGCTTTCCGTCGTCATCAACTGCTACAAGGTGGCGAATAGTAATCCGGTGAAGTATCTCAAGGATGAATAAGTCTCCCACAGATTTTCACAGATGACACAGATTTAAGGGCGTATACCCTAATTTAACATTCAACATTTAACACTTAACATTGAACAAAATGATAAAAATAGAGAATCTTTGCAAGTCATTCCGCACAGAAGATGTGGAGACGATTGCTTTAAATAACGTATCTTTCACAGTAGAAGACGGCGAGTTTGTCGCCATTATGGGACCATCAGGTTGCGGCAAATCCACCTTACTCAATATCCTTGGATTATTGGATAATCCTACATCGGGAAAATATTTCCTGGGTAATCACGAGGTGGCAAACCTGAAGGAAAAGGAGCGTACGGATGTGAGAAAGGGAGAAATCGGTTTTGTGTTCCAGAGCTTCAATCTGATAGATGAATTGAACGTAGAGGAGAACATCGAGCTTCCTCTTACCTACCTCAACATTCCGAAGGCGGAGCGCAAGGCAAAGGTGCAGGCGATTATGAAGCGAATGGCCATCAGCCATCGTGCCAAGCACTTCCCTCACCAGCTTTCTGGTGGTCAGCAACAGCGAGTAGCCATCGCCCGTGCCGTGGTCTTCGGTCCCAAGCTCATCCTTGCCGATGAGCCTACGGGTAACCTCGATTCCAAGAATGGTGCCGAGGTGATGCATCTGCTTACTGAGCTGAACCACGAGGGCACCACCATCGTCATGGTAACACATAATGAGCATGATGCCAAGATAGCCCATCGCACCATCCGCCTGTTTGATGGACAGATTGTGGAAACGGAGGGCAATCAGCTTTAGTGTTTCTGTTTCTTCTGAGGGGCACCCTATGCTTTGTTAGAAGAGGAATGTCATAAATCGCTTGGTGTTAGCCTCTTTCTGCTTCAGCTCTTCTTCCATTCTCTGTATTGCCATCTTGAAGAAGAAGCGGACGAGGTGCTCGTCGGTTGCTTCTGTGCGAATCATACGAAGAGCAGAAATATATTCCTGACGGGCTTCGGATGGGATGATGAGGAGAGGATGATTCAATCTTAAGAGAATGTAGTTGCTGATGAGTCGGCCTGTTCTTCCATTCCCATCACGGAAGGGATGAAGATATTCGTAGAAGCCATGGAAGCGGGCGGCAAGAATCATGGGATGAACGGCTGCCGAAACGATGGCTTTTTCGGTAGATTCCAACAGCTTGGGAACTCTGGCGATGAGTTCTTCGTGGTCGCCAAATACCGTATCGCCTGCAGCCATGTCCGTGGTGGTGTATTCGCCCGGAATAGCTTCTGGGGAACGGTAGGAAAGCGTATGGCTGGTAACCCGTCTGTTGATTTCTTTCAGAAGATTCTCGTCGAGTGGATGTTGCGTGTTTTGCATCATGTACTCAAAGGCTTCGAAGTGGTCGAGCATTTCGAAAGCTTCGAAAAGAGTCTTTCCGGCAGGAATCATCCCTAATCCTTTCTCCTTCAGTTCCCGGGTATCATCTACGGAGAATGAGTTGCCTTCAATGGCGCACGAATGGGTAGAGAAGAGTACTTCGTTATATTTGATGTACTCTTCTCTATCCATTTTATTGATGATAAGGGTTTGATATTTTCCTCTCAAATCCTCGTATTCCTTGATTTCCTTTTCGAATGCCATAATCTTCTGTAAGTAATTATTTGACTAAGTTTAATATGGCTTTTATAAAATCGTGTGATAAGCCAATAATTTCCAGGATGTCATTTTCGGAAATTTCGTAGGCGCAGTTGTAATCGGCTTTTTGCCTTAATTGGAACATACGGGCGAGGAAACTGCCATAAGAGATATCTACGATACCAGTCTTTACGAAGTGTAAACTGAATTGGGTGTTAATGCCGGCATGAGTGTGGGCATTAACCCCTTTTGCTATGAATAGAGCTTGTACGGCATGGAAGCAGGCATAATAATAGCGATTGGCTGCTAAATCCCAATGCTTTAGTTCAACCATTTCATCTGCTTGAGTTAAAAAGCGTTTGGCTTTTTCTACTTGCAGACTGATTAATGTGTCTTTGTTTACTTGATCCATAACTTTTATATTAAACTAATGCCGTCTCGATTTACATTCTCGTAAAAAGGGGTGAAGTTATACGATTCCCATTCTTTCTTTGTGTAAAGAATGGGATTGATTTCTGTGCCGAGGTCGCAACCTAATAAGACAAACGGGTAACTTACTTTGTCATAGTCTGTTTGCTCCAGTTTGGCTTTATCTAAAAGGATAAGAATGTCCCAGTCTGAATCGTTGCGAGCATCACCTCTCGCTCTTGATCCATACAATATAGCCTTGCTGCCTAAAGGAATAGCAGATTTAGCTATTTCTTTTATCTTTAATATGGTCTTATCGTCTGTTGACATAAGCTTAATCTTTTATAATGGCAAAGATATGGTAAAAAAGTGAAAGTGCCAAACTTTCTTCCTCAAAATTATACTTTTTTATGGGATGATGATGCGGAAGGTGGTGATTCCCTGTGCCTTGTCCTGATGGAGCGAGAGGCTGCCGCCGCTTACTCGCATGATTTGGCGGGAGAGGGAGAGACCGATTCCGCTTCCTTCCGGCTTCGTGGTGAAGAACGGGATGAAAATGTGGGAGGCTACATCTTCGGGGATGAGACCGGCGTTGTTGCTCACGTCGATGATGATGGATTCCTGGGCATTGGCGTAGGCTTGGAGATGGATAAATGCCTTCTTGCTTGCCGCGGATTGCAAATCCGCGGAGCGACATTCCTGCTTGTTCCTACCCTGCACATTTCCATCTTGCTTGTTTCTTTCTGCAGATAACTTTTCCTGCCCGTTGAAAGCTTCTACGGCATTCTTCAGAAGATTCGTTACAACGTGAGAGAGGAGACTCTCATCGGCGTAAGCCAGCAAATCCTTGGGAGAAACCGAAATCTCTACTTCGTGGTTGCAGAGCATCGCCATTCTTTCCAGGAAGGGTTCCACATAGAAAAGAGCAGGCTGAGGCTGGGGAACATGGGTGAAGCGGCGATAGTTGTTGACGAAAGCCAACAGCTCGGTTCCTGTTTTGTGGATGGTTTCCAAGCCTTGCTTCAAGTCTTTATCCTCTGTAACTCGGGTAAGCAGAGTTTCGCTCAACGAAGTAACCGGCGTGATGGTATTCATAATTTCATGGGTCAGCACACGAATCAGTTTGATCCAAGAATCCACCTCCTGGTTGCTCAGCTCGTGGCTCACGTCGCTCAGGGCGATGATGCGCACGTGCTTGTCTTTCAGCATGGCTTGCGTCTCATGCTTTGCCAAGTGTTCATCCTTCAGTTTCCCTTTTACCTGGTTCATGTGGGTAAGCACATCCGTATCGAGTAACCTGAGGGCAGCCTGATTATGTTGCAGGATGTTGTCGTGACCATCCACCACCAGGATGCCCGTATCCACCGCATTCAGAATCTGTTCGTAATATTTCTCCCGATTCATCTGCTCCTCTCTCGTATGTTGCAGGAAGAGCTTGATTCGGTTGAGGGATTTGTGCAGAATCTTATCCTCCTTAAACCCCTTCTCCGTAGGAAAATTGAAAGAGAAATCCCCATTATCTATCGCATCAAAAAGGAAGGTTACCTTTTTGATGTTCCGGCGATAGTGGCGGTAGAGGCGAATGTAACCCACTACAGCAACGAGCAAAAGCACGATAATTATAATTAGTTTATAATCCATATCGCTTAATCTTATTATAAAGCGTCTGGCGGGAAATGCCCAGTCTTGCGGCTACCACCGACAGGTTTCCCTCACATTCCCTGATGGTTTTTTCTATCATTCGGCTCTCCATCTCGTCGAGCGTCTGAACCTCTTCCAGGGGCTTCTCTCTTTTCTGCTGGTTTCCGCCGTCAATATCTTCGGCAGAAATCATTCCGCCATCAGATAGAATCACGGCTTTCTCGATGGCGTGCTGGAGTTCACGGATGTTTCCGTACCATGGCAAACTGGTAAGTTTTTTCTCTGCTTCTTCCGAAAGACGGAGATTCACCTTATTATATAAATCACCATATTGAAGGAGAAATCTTTCTGCCAATGGAACAATGTCTGTTTTTCTCTGTCTCAGGGCTGGCAATTCCAGATGGATGGTGTTGATGCGATAGAGCAGATCTTCTCTGAATTCACCATCGTTTACCATCTGCTGCAGGTTGCGATTGGTGGCGCAAACCAGTCGTACGTTGATGGGAATCTGCGTACTTCCGCCCACTCTTACGATGCTTCTGCGCTGCAGGGCGGTGAGGAGTTTTGCCTGAAGACCATAGGATAGGTTTCCTATCTCGTCCAGGAAGATGGTGCTGCCGTCGGCAAGCTCAAACTTGCCCGGTTTATCCACCTTGGCATCGGTAAAAGCGCCCTTCACATGACCGAAGAGTTCGCTCTCGAAAAGGGTTTCCGTAATGGCTCCCATATCCACAGGCAGCATTTTCTTTCCACATCTTGTGGATAAACGATGTATCTCGTTGGCTAACACCTCTTTACCTGTTCCGTTTTCGCCTGTAATCAGGATGTTAGCATCGGTTGCGGCAACTTTTTCCACAATGCTTCTCAAATTGTTCATAACTTCGCTATCTCCCCAATACATAGCACTTTGTGCATCTTTTCCACAAAGTTTTCCACCTTTTTTGCCAATAGCGTTATCCACAGCCTTGTTCTTATCCCTAGCCTCTACCAGCGTGCGGATCATCTTCTCGTTTTCAAAAGGCTTCACGATGAAGTCGGCGGCACCTTCCTTGATGCCTGTTACGGCAAGTTGGATGTCGGCATAGGCAGTAAAGAGCACCACTTCGGTTTTCGGGCTGAGGCTCTTGATTTCCCTGAGCCAGTACAATCCCTCGTTTCCCGAATTGATTCCGCTGGAGAAGTTCATGTCGAGCAGCACCACGTCGGGATGCTCCTCTCTCAGTTTGGCTGGGATGGAGTTAGGGTTGGCGATGGTGATGATGCCATCGAATATGGGTTCCAGCAGCATCCTCACCGTAGTAAGAATGTTGCGGTTGTCATCAACAATCAATATCGTTCCTTGTTTCTTTATCATGGTGCAAAGTTACGAAATATCATCGAAAAGCGGTCATTATTGTCTAATTATTAGACGAAAAAATGCCGATAATGGCGCCAAAAGTTGCTTTTTCTGTAGCTTCTGGCACCCTATCGGCATTTATTTATTCTAAATTCTGATTCCTGATGAGGAATTGCTTATTCCAAAAGGGGAGTTACAACTCTATCGGAACCACTACTTTGATACAGAAGTTGCGCCCCATGTTGTAAACGCCTCTTCTGCCCGTAACCGTGTTTTCCGCCAGATACTTCAGACGGCTCAGGTGATTCTGGTAAGTACGGTTGGTAATATTTTCGCCCGAAAGATAGAGCGAGAGAAGGCGCTTGCCGTGAAGCTTCACGTCGGTACCGGCATACATATTTAATAAGGTGTACGATGGCGTAGCGGTCTCCGTCTCGTTGGCTGCGAAATAATGGGTCTGGTGGAGATTGCAATCCATCTGTAGCTTTACGAAGAGATGGTCGAAAGTCTTGCCGTCGCAGACAAACTCATACCTTACATCCGAAACCCAGCGAGGGGCTGGGGTGAATGGCAGATACTTTGATTCGGATGGCTGATGCAACTGAACCGAGTTGACATACGAGAAGGTGTTGCCGAAATGCAGATGCTCCACAGGGTGGATGTCGATGCTCGCCTCACCACCCAGAATGCGGGCGTCGCCCGAAGTAAACTGATAGGCTGGCGTGTCGTCGATGAGGACAGGCTGATTATTCTCATCTGCCAACTTCTCGCTATAGATGTAATGGTTGATGCGATTGGCAAATAGCGAGAGCTCTGCCGAAATGATAGGCGAAGAATAATCCAGACCAAGGTCGAATTGCCAGCTGTTTTCCGGCTTCAGACTGGTATTTCCCAATTCGTATCGCTGGGTTCCCTCGTGCACACCATTCGATGATAATTCGCTGATGTTTGGAGCACGGAATCCTCTTGCCAGGTTCAGCTTGATATTGAAATCGGGCAGGATTTCGTAAGCCAAGCCAATGCTTCCGGTTACTCCTTCAAAGCTGCGCTTAAAGGCCTGGAAGCGGAAAGAATCATTCGATTCAGCATCATCCTCTTCTCTCAAAGCCTCGCTGTGCAGGTGGCGATGATCGTATCTGATTCCGCCGCTCAGATTCAACTTGCCTATTTTCTTGCTCACCGTGGCAAACACGCCGTAATCGAAGAGATGATAGGCTGGAATCAGGAACTCTGTTCCCTTGTTAATTGATTGCTGCCACATGCCGTTGACACCTGTTGAGAATTTCCAGCCATTCATTTCCGGCGAGAGATAATGCAGGTCGTAATTCACAGTATGGAGCATGAAGTCGAGTCCGCATTCCTTCGGATTCTCTTCCTCCTCAAACTCCTGACGGCGGTTCTGCTGATAACCCAAGAGGAGTTTCAGATTGCCGTCGCCCAGGAACCAGGAATTGTCGAGCACCGCCTTGTAATGGTGAATCTGCTGATAAGGCATCGGTTTGCCGTAACTCTTGGCATCGTAGCCATCCGGAATTTCCAGTTCGCCCGTTTTCTCATCTCTTTCTCCCTCTACGATGCCCGGAGTGAGATGATAATAATCGAGTGTGAGATGCGAATGTCCCTGGCGATAATTCCAACCGAGGAGCTGCGAAAGGGCCTGTTCTCGGAGTGAAGAACCGAAGACGTAACCATCGTATTTGTTCTTGTAGGCATGCGCCATTTTTCCACTATATCGGGTATTCCAGACAAAACCGCCCTGGTTGCCCGCAAAGTTGAGCGAATAATCAAAAAGTCCGTTATTGGTTTGGTAACCTGTAGAGAAATTCGCTCTCATGTCGCCCTTTGCAAGGGTAGGAGCGGAATGGAAGATGAGGACGCCAGCCATCGCATCCGAGCCATACATAAGACTTGCCGGACCTTTCAGGATCTCTACGGAATGAACCGAAGCCGGGTCGATTTCTATTCCGTGTTCATCGCCCCATTGCTGTCCTTCCTGTCTGACTCCATCATTTACTACGACCACACGGTTAAATCCCAATCCACGAATCACGGGTTTGGAGATTCCGCTTCCCGTGGTAATCTGCGAAACGCCTGGCTGATGAGCGATGGCGTCGATGATGTTGGTTGAAGGTTGCATTTCGAGCTGGCGGGCAGAAACAAAGGAGATAGGTGCGGGCGATTGCTTCAGTTTCTGGCTGCCCGTCAATCCTGTTACCACCACTTCGTTCAGTTTCACGCTCGATTCCGTCAGAGGCTGGTGCTTGATGGAATCGCTGGTTTCCATACCATGAATGCTTGACTTTTCCTTGTTATTATCTGCTCCGTTTATAGCCATAGCAGGGGCTGTTGCCGACGAGCATAGGCTCATCAGCAATATTGATTTCAATATTGTTCTCATTATGTTATTAATTACCTTATTATGTTATTTTTCAATTATTTATAAAAACTGATAATAAGGTGGAGCACGGGTAGATTTTACCCCCTTCGCCCTGCACAAGCAAGGAGAGCAGAAGGCACGGCGAGGGGAGAGATGGAGCACGGCGATGGCAACCCATACCACGAGGGATGGAGCCAGATAAGGTGTGCTTTGCAATTGGCAGAGCACACAGTCGTGCATGGTATTCTGCAGGGCTATCAGATGGCCGTCGTGATGAACATGATGGGCACAATCGGCACAATAGAAATCTGCATGAGTTCCCTGCGCTTCACCATGATGGTGAAACGTAACGACCAGCAGCATCGGCAGGTAAACCAATAGCAGCAGCCAGGAAATTCGGATTCTCTTATGTGTTATCCTCTGCATTTAACAATATTTATTTTCTGCAATTATCTACAGTCTTCTGATTTTTTCTGTTTGCAAAGTTAATCATTTCTTCCTAAAATGCTGCATTTCCCAATTATTTTTGTATTTTTGCAACAAAATTTTTAAAATAGGCGTACCCGATTCCAGGGGGATGTTGTATTATGAACAAAGTAGAATCATAAAAACAAGAAAAATGATGAAAAGAACGACTTCCCTTATACTGTGTCTTGTCTTGAGCATTTCCCTATTTGCTCAAAGCAGAGGTGTGACCTTTCAGGTGCATAACGAAACGCTTACTTCCGTGTTGAAGAAGATTGAAAAGGCGGGCGAGAAGAATATCCTCTTTGCCTATCAGGCTACCGACCAATATCGCGTTACAGCCAATATCCAGGCTAAGCGCCAGAAGGAAGCCCTGGAGATGGTGCTGCAGGGGAAACCTTTCTCCTTCGTAGAGCACAATACCTATTTTGCCGTTCAATACACGGGCAAGACAACCCGGGTGGAACAGATCAAGGGCAGGGTGGTGGATGAACACCAGCAGCCTCTGCCTTTCGCCAACGTGGTGTTGATTTCCTCCGTCAGCAAGGCTTATGTGGCCGGTTGCGTAACGGCGGAGGATGGAAGTTTCGTGCTTCCTTATGCCGATAAGGATGTAATGCTGAAGGTTTCGTTTGTGGGCTATAAGTCGCAGACCCTGGCCTGCAAGCCTACCATGCACATCGGTCTGCATCCCGACACCCAGCAGCTGAAGGCGGTAACCATCAAGAGTTCCCGCCCCAATGTGGTGTATAAGGACGGCGCCTTCACTACCCTGGTATCAGGTACCATCCTGGGCGAACTGGGCTCTGCCGAAGATATGATCAGCCAGTTGCCCTTCGTTTCGGGTGAAGCAGGCAGTTGGGAGATTATCGGTCGTGGAGCGCCCGAGATTTATCTCAACGGCAGGAAACTGGAGAATCTGAACGAACTCAAGCGATTGAGCGCCAAGGATATTCTGAAGGCAGAAATCGTTACCGTTCCCGGAGCGCAGTATAGTTCCAAGACCAATGCCGTAATCCGTCTGCGTGCCGTTCGCAAGCGCGGACAGGGCTTGAGCGGAAGCCTTTATTCTGAATATGTGCAGGGCCGTTATTCGCCTCATACTTATGATGATGTGCAGTTGAACTATCGTACGGGCGGACTCGATATCTTCGGCGAAGTGGGAGTGGGATTGAATCGCTCGCACACCACCGCCCATTCCGAAACCCAGCTCCATACTACCAGCGACTGGGAATTCAACAGCCGCAGAACCACGAATGCCAATAGTGGAGATATTCTCCTGAATACGGGCTTCAACTATGAGATTTCCGAGAAGCAATCGCTGGGTATGCGCTATGAAACAACCAATAGGATAGGCAACAACTACACCCACAGCTGGGGAGCTACCGATGTGTGGGAGGATGGCAAGCTGAAGGAAAGCATGGGCGTAGATCTGTTTTCGAAAAGCAAGCCCCATTGGTCGCATAGCGTGAACGCCTATTATAATGGCGATTTCGGCAAATGGAACATCAATTTCAATGGCGACTTCTATAATAAGGTGAGCCAGAGCACCCAGACGGCGATAAACGACGGAAAGCTGGATGCGGAATCAGAGAGCAAGGTGAAGAGTAATCTCTATGCTGCCAAGCTGGTGGTGTCGGGACCATTGTGGAAGGGTAGGCTTTCCTTCGGAACGGAAGAGATGTTTACCAACCGCCGCAACGACTTCACCCAGAGCGGCTTTTCTGCCGATGCCTTCAACCACATCCGCCAGTCTATCTATGCCGGATTCCTGGAGTATTATCTGAACATCGGACACATGAACTATGGAGCCGGTTTGCGATACGAATACCAGAAGACCGATTATTACGAGAAGAATGTGCTGCAGGCGGAACAGAGTCCCAGCTACAGGGATTGGATTCCATTTGCATCCATCGGCTACAGCACGGATAATCTGAATCTTGCCTTCTCCTATCGTCTGAACAAGTACAGTCCTATCTACGTCATGCTTCAGAGCAGCATCGACTACGACAGCAAGTACGAGTACTATTCGGGTGACCCTCATCTCAAGCCTCAGAAGCAGCACAGCTTCAATCTCTCGGGCAATTACAAGTGGCTGTCGTTCACGGCCTACTACAATTATGTGCTCGACATGTACATGACCTGGTACAAGCCTTACGACGAGGTGAACCATCCGAGTGTGCTTTTGCAGACGATGGCTTCGGTGCCTCATTCCTACTATTGTGGAGCCAATATCCGTGTGGCTCCTTCGTTTGGAATCTGGTATCCCAACCTCACGGCGAGTGTCTTCTTCTGTCATGATAATATTGATCATCTCAATATTCCTAAGTTTGGCAAAAACCAGCCTCAGTTTACATTCAGCATGAACAACAATCTGAGGCTTCCCCACCGGTGGTTCATGAATCTTTCGGGCAATGTCAGCACGAAGGCAGAGATGGGAATCGGAAGGAGAAAATGTACGGGCAATATGCAGTTCCGGGTTTCCAAGAACTTCATGAAGAATGATGCCCTCAAGGTGATGTTTGTTGTGCAAGACCTCTTGCATACAGGATATTATTATTCCGAGGCAAACGGCACGCAGTCGCATCGCACGTTTACCCGATATGCAGATAATCAGAAAATTCTCATGAATGTGAGATACACATTCAATGCAACGAAAAATAAATATAAAGGTAGTGGTGCAGGACAGAGCGAAAAACAACGACTTTAAGCAGCTATTCCTGGAAATGTATCCTCGATTGGTGCGTTATGCCGTGTCTCTTTTGGGAGACGGCAACGAGGCCCGTGACATTGTGGGAGATGTTTTCGAGAAGGCGTGGAACCAATTCTCCTCCTTGCAGATGGAAACAAGGAGGAGCTGGCTCTACGCATCGGTGAGAAATGCCTGCCTCAACTGGCTCAAGCACCAACAGGTGGAACAGACCAACGTGGAGGCGCTGATAGAGGCCACCCGGTATGATATGAGTACCCGGTATGAGGAGCACGAGCGCCTGCTGCAACAGGCGGAGCAGATAGCGAGGGAGCTGAAGGAACCCACCTGCACGATTCTCCGCCTCTGCTATTTCGAGCATCTCACCTATCAGCAGGCAGCAGACAGGCTGGGCATCAGTCCCAATACCGTGAAGAAGCATATTTCCAAGGCACTCGCCATCTTGCGCGAGCTAATGAAGTATACAAACATAGAGAATTAGGAGGAAAAATCATGAATAAGAATCAAGATCAAAAACTGGATTATAGAATGGATTCTGTATCTGAAAATGTTTCTGAGAATGCTTCTGAGAAAGTTTCAGAAAATGTTTCTGAGAAAGTTTCTGAAAAAGTTTCTGATGCCCGGCTTTCCCAGATATTCGGGGAAGCCCTGGGCGATGAGCCTTCGATGGAAGAAACGCTGGCGGCTTGGGAAGCTTTCGAGAAGAAGCATATTTCTTCAGAGGAGGAACCACTACAGAAGGCAGAAAATGAATTGTCTGAGAAAAAGATAGAGGATGAAATCGAAGGTGAATCTTCTTCCAGAAAGGTTTCTAAAGCCCGAATCCTGACTTGGATTACGGCATCTGTTGCAGTAGCGGCAAGCCTCTTCCTTTTTATTTTCCGTTCATCCCAGGAGATTTCTCAGCCAACGGAGTTCTCCATGGAGCTTTTCTCAGAGGTCACTTCTCCCAAGCAGGTGGAGCAGACCCTGAGCGATGGCTATTGCGTGGTTTCTACCCCGGCAGCAACCACCACCTTGGTAACGCTGAGCGATGGCACCAGGGTGATGCTCAACGCCAATTCTACGCTCGAATATCCTGCATCTTTCGATGATGCAGAAGTCCGGGAAGTCCGTCTGAAGGGCGAGGCTCATTTCGAAGTAACCAAGAATCCTCATCGTCCTTTCGTGGTAAAGGCAGGAGAGATGCAGACGCAGGTATTAGGTACCATATTCGATGTGAAAGCCTATCGCAAGGATGCCTCAAAGGTAACCCTGATGCAGGGCAAGGTGAAGGTGAGCAATGCCGATACGGAAGTGGAAATGCGCCCAGGTCAGACCGCCACGCTCCAGGCGGATAAGATTGTGGTGTCTAAGGCTTCCCCTTCAGCCTCCGACTGGCTGGAAGGCGATTTCGATATGGATCAGGTTACGCTGGCAGAGGCGATGAGCGACATCGGAGCCTGGTATAACAAGACCGTGGTCTTCCTGTCTCAGGCGAATATGGATAAGCTCATCCACTTCCGCTTCTCCCGCAGGGCAAGCCTGCAGGAAATCATCACGGCATTGAACGAGATGGGTGTGGCAAAAGTCAGAATGGAAAAGGGCAAGATCATGGTGCTTTGAGCCATGGTCTTGCCTATTCCTGTTCCTATTCCATCAAAATCGATTCCTACAATCGGCTGCAAATGTAGAAAGTTTCCTTCTAAAAAGGAAAGAAATCGGCAATTATTTCCTTTTAAAAAGGAAAACTATCTGTTTTTATCTGAAATCTCTTTTTGCTCTTTAAAGCTCTAGTTGTTGTCTTGCAGTAGCCATTTCCAGATAGGTACTACCTCTATCGTATAACCATCTGCCTTTATTTGGGTCTGGTAATCACGGGTGATGATGTAGCCGTGATAGCCTGGAAAGGCTTTCTTTTGATAATTTGCTTGTCCATACAGAAATATTTTAAAGTATACTTTGCAAAAATCCGAAAATATTTCTAACTATACTTCGAAATAATCCTAGAAAGCGGCTTGTTTAAGGAAAATTAATGTTTTCCCTATGATTTTCTGTTCCTAAGGTGTAAAGCAAATGGATTGAGCTTGCCTTCTAGAGAAGAGGGGATTTCCCTGGGGGCTGCGTTATAATTAGCTTGCTCCACTCCGGTTGGCAGCGTTCCGGCTATTCCAATTGTTCCAGTTGTTCCAAATCTTCCAGATTCCAGTTCTTCCAATTAATTTTAAGAGGGTATGCATCTTTCGCTTGTCCGTCTGCTTTACTTTTTTATATTGTGTAACATGTTGATTATTAATTAATTGTATATATAATATATATATAAATATATATAAAAATGAGGGTAGGAGGGATATGCTGAAAAATTAATTGGAAGATTTGGAATCTGGAAGATTTTCTAATTTGCTTTCTTCTAAAAGACTAATAGTCAGATAGTTAATGCAAAAAATAGCGTTCCAATTGATTTGAAAAATCTCAGTCTCAGTCTCTCAGTTAAAAAATAAGGGGGTATCATTCCCCCCTTTTTTCTATTCCTCTTCTTTCTTCTGTTTTGTAACTTACTGATTATTAATTAATTATATATAAATATATAATATATATATAAGAATAAAAGAAAAAGAGGGGGTACTTGAAAAATAACTGAGACAACTGAGACTGAGATTTTTGATGCCTTTAACTGAAATCAAAAACAATCCTAACTCCCTATCAAGCAGATGTTTATGTGGATGGTATTCGTGCGTCTAAGTTTGTCACCATCTTCTCGTAATCAGAAAAATGAAAATATTTCTTCCAAAAAGCAGGCGTTTTTGGGCTTTTATTTGTATCTTTGCCCTGTCGTTTGATACGATTTCAACAACAAACAATTCAAAACCTAAAAAAATAGTTGGATTATGAACATATTTAAAAAGCTATTTGGTGGCCAAAAGACTACTGAGGAAGTGAAACAGGAGAAGGAAAAAGACTTCGACATGGTGAAATATGATGGTGTTCGTGCTCTCCGCATGCATCAATTTGACCTTGCAGCCAAGTCTTTGGAACACGCTCTGCAGCTGAATGCAGATGATTTGGAATGCCGCGACTATCTCTCGCAGGCTTACATCTCTATGGGTGATCTGCAGAAAGCCTATGAGCAGTTGCAGATTCTCTCGGAAGCCCAGACCGACAACGTGGCGGTGTTGCTGCGTATGGCGGATGTGGCGTATATGATGGAGAACTATACTGCCATGTCGGAGGTATGCGATAAGGCTCTTCACCTGGACACATCGAATCTGCAGACCTATCTCTATTCTGCCAAGGCTTGCCGGGGATTGGGCGAACCCATCCGTGCTGTGTCGATGCTGACAGAGGCGATAGGCAAGCGTGAGGATTTCTATGCCGCCCGATTGCTTCGTGGCAGCATCCTGTTGGATCAGGCTCAGCTTTCCGAGGCAGAACTCGATGCAACTTTCCTTTATGAGCATATTCCGGGCAACGAGGATGTGCTGTTACTGAAGGCTCGTGTAGAGAAGGCGCAGGGAAAGATGGAGGAGGCTGAGCAGACCTACGGTAAGGTGATGGATGTAAATCCTTTCTCTATTGATGCTTATCGTGAGCGTAGCGAGGTTCGCAGAAGTCTGGGTGATAGTGCCGGTGCTGCCGAGGATGAGGCTGCTGCCAAGGAAATGGGTGCCGAAATTCCGGAACCATCAGAGGGAATAGAGCAGAAAATCAAGGAAAAAATGCAGCAGATGGACCCCTACAAGGTTTTCCATAACGAATACTGAATAATAGAATTTCATCTTTCTAACTGGGAAAAAATATTTTCCCAGTTAGAAAGATTATTTTTTATAACTACAAGTCGTCGTTCTATCTGATACCATTATCTCTATCGCTATTGTTCAGCTTACGGCTGCCTGTATGGTATCTGCGGCCATGGCTGAAGTTGAAGCTGGCAGCAAAGACAAGCATGTTGCCCTGGTCAGCAAGGCGTACCTTGTTCTTCTGCTGCACATACTTGTTGAAAAGTTCATCCTTATACACGCAGCCATGAGGATAGAATACGAATAATCCGAGAACGCCAAACTGCCAGTTCTTATAACTGTAGGTTACGGCAAGATTGGAGGTTGGCTCTCCGCCGTTTGTCTTTTCTCCCCAAAAACTCTTTTCCACCTTATAGGCACCATAGCCAATGTTCCAATTGCCCGTCATGTACCGAATTTCTGCTCCATAACTGAAGTAATTGAACTCGTGGGAATAATCCAAACCCTTTGTCTTGACATTCTGATACTCGCACATAAGGTTCAAATCCAGATGATCCTTGATGAGGTGAACTTCTGGAGTCAACAGCAGGTGCTTGTAATTATGACTCTTCTGATTCTTAGGTTTGCTCACAAAGAGATAAGAGCCATCCTCCCGCTTTTCGGGCAAGATAGAAGTAGCTATAGGCTTGTCGTAATACGTCCAGTTTCCCTCCAGGTACACAGACATCAGCGGAATGTTCCAGGAAGCCGACAAGGTATTGTTGTAGCCGGTAAATGGCTTCAGACCGCTATTGCCGTCACGCGCCTCAAAGCTGTTGGAATATTGGCGCAACTCGCTCAAGTCGGAAAGGCTTGGGATGTCTGACGTGATTTTGCTGCTCCATTTAAAACTCAGACGGTCGCTAGCCTTTGCCTGTAAAGTTACCTGTGGTCGAAACAGCCATTTGCTGTATCCGTTCTCCCCCTGATGGATGGAAGACCTGGTTGCGCCAACTCCCACCTGATAACTGAACCACTTCTGCTGTCCCTGTAGCTGGGTGAAAAGATAGAGATTGCTGTACTTCAATTCCGTATCAGCATTACTGCTTCCCACATAGATGTTATCTGTGTGGCTGATATTATATTGTCCACCTACCGATAAAGCCATCTGTTTCCAGTTCTTGCTGTATGTTCCTTCACCAATAAGAGAGCGCTTTCTACCAGTTGCATCATAACTGTAATCGGTCAGCGGAGCGTTCTTTACAGATTCCTCCGGCGATTTGTTAAACGTATATTCCCTCATACGATACTGGTAATCTGTGCCGATGTAAGTACCCACCAGGTTCAGAGCCAGGTTCTGGTCATGGGGCATGTTGAGCGAATAATAAATGTCCAGAGATGGAATCTGCTCCAGCATTTTTCTGTTGTTTTGCAGATATTGATTTGCCTTGCCGCTTTCCTGATAAAGCTGGTTCATGCCTCTCACAGGACTGTTGTGATTATAGAAATTCAATCGTACATTCAATGTATATTTGTCTGGCTCACTAAGATTATAACCCAACTGTACATTATTGGTGGTGTATAGGAACGGAGAATCATAACCTAAATAATTGCGATGTAGAGTTTCTCCTGTGGGCAGATGATAAGTACCGAGACTCTCATAGCTTCGTTCCTCTACCGAGCGATAGGAGAAACTGTAGTTGATGCTGAATTCCGATTTCTTCACATTGTATTTGAAATAACCGTCGCTATTATTGAAACCTGCCTTGGTGCCTTGCATCGTAGAAACTCCACCCACATAACCGGCATAGCGTCGGCGGACCTGGTAGTTGATGACTGCATCCAGATTGCTGTCTCCATATTTGAGTCCTGGAACATTGATGAATTCCACCTTTGTAACTTCATCCGGCTGCAAAGCCAATACATCTTGCATGCTAGCCTTGACATCGTTGATGCGTATTTGCACATCTCCGCCCTTTAATGACTGAACTTTGCGTTCTGCTCGATTTACGATAATGGTAGGCAAAGACAAGTTGTCCAACAGATCATAACCATTGGAAGCCGTTTTCACCTGCTCTTTTGTAGGGAAGATGATTTGTCTATCTACTTTTTCTACAACCCTTGCGGCTTCAACGGTCACCCCTTTCAACAGGTATGAATTCGCCTGCATCCTCACATTTCCGATACGGGCAATAGGTACCAGCTTGCAAATCGTCTTGTAGCCCACGAAAGAAACCTTCATAAGGACCTGTTTCTGCTGGCAGGGGATGACGAAATCGCCATTGGCGTTGCTCACGCCTCCACAGAGAAAGGAGGAATCCTTCGGGTTGAGCAGCTGGATATTGGCGAATTCTACAGGAAGATTGTGATTGTCTATCAGTCTGCCTATCAGCTTGCGCTCGCTCTTGCGCATGCATTCTACCGTGATGAGGCTGTCACCTACGGTCATCTGCATCGGATAGAAACCGATTACCTTGCGGATGGCATCGGGAATATTGGCTGTCTTCACGTTCTGGGTAACTGTGAAGTCTTCCAGTTCGTTGTAGATGAAGCTGATTTTGTAGCGCTTGGAAGCCTTGTCGAGGTCGATGAGGACGTCCGACATACTGCGGTCGTGATAGTTGCGCTGGATGTGCTGTGCGCTCATCGCCAGGGCGAACGTGCACAGCAGGAATATGATGGCTGAAAATCTTCTCATAATGATGTTGCTTTTTATTTGTTATTTTACAATCAGCTCGTTTTGTTGCAATTCGATGTTTACATTCTCGAATTGGTTCAGTTCTTTTACGATGTTCTCAATGCTCGAATGACTGTTCCATTCGTAATAGAGGCGGAGGGTCTTGTCCTCGTTATTCTCAAACTTCACTTGTAAATCATAATAAGAAGCAATCTCTGAAATCATCTGCTCGAAAGCCACATTCTCGAAAGTCTTGTGAATGGCTGGCTTTTCTGGTTTCGGATGAGTCAGGGAATCCTTTGCTGCTACCTGCTTTGCGGAATCTGATTTTATGACTTCCGGATGAGTATCTGCGGTTACCTGGGTTGGTTCCTGGCTGCGCTTGATGTAAGTATGGATTGCGGCAAAGGCAATACCCGAAATCAAGACAAAGCCGGCGATGGATGCTGCCAGTTTACGCCAGGAAGTTATAGGATGAGTTGCTTTTTCCTGAAGTTGATGCTCCTGGCTGAATTTCTCCCATTCCTCATCTACATTAATAATAGGAGAGGGGCTTTCAAGTGCAGAATCCACTTCCACCATCGTCTGATAGAGTTTTCGGCATTCCTCATCCTGCAATATTTCACGAATCTCCTCATCAGAATACTTCTCCTGATGGTCGATGATATCCAGTATTTTTTCAAACTTGTCCATAATAAATCTGCTAAGGGTTAAACTTTTGCTTTAATTTTCTGATGCCTTGCGCCAGATGCTTATAAACTGCCACTTCGCTGATGCCCAATTCTGTAGCAATCTCCCGATATTTCAGTTTCTGCCGAAAACGGAGATCAAGCACCTTGCGGGTTTGTGGCGTGAGCTCAGCATCCATATAAGCCAGAATTGCCTCGTACTTTTCTGTCTCCCTGTCTATTTCGGCAATCGTCGCTTCCAGGGGAGCTATCGAAGGTGAAGTATCGGCTTTCAGGAGATGATGAACACGGTCTTTCATCTTCTGTCGGCTCAACAGGTTGAGGCATTTATGGCGCACACACACCAGAAGGTAGCTCCCGGCGTTGGCGGAAGGCAGGGGCGGTTCGCTGGCTATTGTCTTGTCGTTAGCCGTCTCGTTATCAAGCTCCAGTTGGGCCTTTCCGTCGAGCACATCGGCAAAGACTTCGCTCACCACATCCTTGCTGGCTGCATCATCCTTCAGAAGTACCCTGGCCAATTGGTACATCCTCAGATAATGCTGCCGGAAGAGCTGTTCTATCGTTTCTTTGTTTATTTGCATTACTTTATTTCTTTTCTTTTGCCTATATTACAATCGAATTTTCATTTTCCTAACCCTTAGCAGAATATTTTTTAATGCAAATTTTTAAATAAATGAGAGCTTGGTTGTGCGGATTGCAAATCCGCAAGAAGTAGGTCGAACCTTTTTTGACTCCGGATTGCAAATCCGGAGGAACGCCTAGCGGGCTTGCTCCTTCTTCAGATGCTTATAAAGCCACAGGAAGGCGGGAATGAGGAAGAAATCTGCCATGACCCACGCCACAGGGTCGCCGAAGCAGACTCCCGTCCACGCCAGGGCTGGTACCAGCCAGAGACTCACACCGCATCTCGCTATCATTTCCATCACGCCACTCAGCATCGAGAGGTTGCTGTAACCTAAGCCCTGGATGCTGTAGCGCAGGATGGTGAGCAAGCCCAGACAAGGATAGAAATAGTTGGCTATGCGCATAAACTGGGCTGCATAGGTCACTACTTCAGCCTCGCCCTTATCCACGAAGAGCATCATCATCTCGTCGGCAAACGGATAGATGAGCAGGAAGGTGAAGACGAAATAAACCAGCATCATCCTGATGGCAGCCCTTACGCCCTGACCGATTCTATCCAGCTTCCGGGCTCCCAGGTTCTGACCGCAATAGGTAGCCATCGCCACTCCGATGTTCTCGAATACGCAGGTAAAGAGATATTTGATGCGCATAGAGGCAGTAAATGCAGCCACATAAACCGTTCCCAGAGCGTTGTTGGCACTCTGCAGCATGATGAGACCGATGGCAGTAATGGAGAACTGCAGACCCATCGGAACGCCGTTGTTCAGCAGAATGCTTACCTTCTTGTTGTCAAATTTCCTTTCCTCTCCCTTCGGAATCAGAATCTGCATTTTCTTTTTGATAAACCAGATACAGAGCTGTACGGAAATGCCCTGCGAGAGCCAGGTGGCAATGCCCGCACCCTCTACGCCCAGTCCCATGCCGAGAATCAGAATGCCATCGAGAATGATGTTGATGACGGAGGCGGTGATGAGGAAATAGAAAGGCTGCTTCGAGTTGCCCAGGGCACGGATCTGACCGGAGAGCAGGTTGTAGCCGATGGTGAAAGGAATCGCCGCAAACTGCAGCATCAGGAAGATGTAGGCATCATCAAACACCTCCTTCGGCGTATTCACCAGGTGCAGAATCTTTCCGCAGAAGATGCAGGAAAGGAAGGTGATGACCACGGCAAACACCACGGCGATGCGGATGCTGTTGCTCACGTAAGCCCGCATCTTGGCATAATCCCTGGCACCGAAAGCCTGGGCGATAGGGATGGCAAAACCGGCACAGGAGCCGTTGCAGAAGCCCATGATGAGGAACATGATGGAGCTGGATGCGCCTACTGCCGCAAGAGCTCCCACGCCAATCCATCTTCCCACGATGGCGGCATCGATGATGAGATACATCTGCTGGAGAATGTAACCCAGGATGAGTGGAATCGCAAATTTGATGATGGCTTGCAAGGGCGAACCCACCGTCATGTCGTTTGTTGACTTTGAACTTTGAGCTTTGAACATTGAACTTTATGATTAGTTTTTGTTATCCTAGAAATATAAAAAAGGAGGAGAATGCACTCATTTTATTTGAGCGCATCTCCAATCTTCTGTTTGATTTGTACCATTTTATTGCGGCGCTCGATGGAAAACGTATCCCCGTGGGTTTCCACATAATCGAAGAGCATGAAGGCCTTGTTCAGGAGTTCATCTCTTGCGGGCTGCCCCACCATGTCAGCCTCGTGATAATAGAGCTCGGCAAGCATATCCATTTTGGAGAGACGTTTCTCCTCGTCGTCGATTCCTGCCATTGCCTTCATCACATCCTCGATGGTGGCGATGCTGTAGAAGGCATAAGGGCCCACGTATTGATTGTAGAGCTCCTTAATCTTTTCACGTCTCACCTCCACCTCTTTCTTTTCGAGCATTCTTTCGAGTGCCGCCATAAACTCGCGAATCAGTCGCTGTATGTAGTCTCGTTGTAGCATATTTTTTATTTTGTTGTTATTGTTGCGTTATCTAATAGACTCATTGGTATTGCCATGACTAAGGCAAAGTTCAGGGAGTATTGTGAGAAGAGTTCCTAGAAACTCTCCTCTACCCCGTACAATGGGACATTCTTCATCCACTCTTGCTCCTTGTATGGCGACATGGAGAAGCGGATGGCTCGCAAGTCGGGATGGGCGTCAAAGAAGGCGCGAAGTGACTTGGAACGCAGGTTCTCTTCCGCTTTTACCTCTATCGGAGTTATCACCCCTTGGTGCTGGGCAAGGAAGTCTATCTCCAAGCGAGCGTCTTCCCTACTATAATAATAGGTGTAAATGTCCTGTTGACATAATAGCTGGGTAAGGACGTAGTTTTCCGTGAACGCCCCCTTGCTCTCCGTCATGGCTTTGTTGGAGATGAGCATTTGGGCAGGTTCCATCTCGCTCAGCGCACCCAGGAGGCCGACATCCAGGAGAAACAGCTTGAAGGCATTGAGGTCTTCGTAAAACTTCAAAGGCATTCCAACTTCTCTTACTCGGGAAATGCGATAGGTGAGACCTGCATCCACCAGCCATTGTATTGCCATCTCAAAATCCTTGGCTCGTGCTCCGCTTCTCACCGCTCCATAGATGAACTTCTTGTTTTCCTTGGCAAGCTGGGAAGGGATGGATTGCCAAACCATGCTGATGCGAGTGGCTTCATTTGGGCTGACATGCTTCGACATGTCACTACGATAAATGGTGAGAATGTTGTTCTGAACCTGTCTGACGAGATTTGCATCGTTAGTTGCAAGATAAGTTTTCACAGCCTCAGGCATTCCCCCTACAAAATAATATTCTCTTAATATTTTGATGAGTTTATCATGAAGTAATGTGATGGTCTTCCAGTCTTTACTTTTCAATATGTTCAGCAACTGTTCTTCGTCTTTTGCCATAAGAAACTCTTCGAAAGACATAGGGTAGAGGCGAATGATGTCAACCTTTCCCACTGGGGCGGATTCTCCTTGGTGCATGGCAACGCCTAAAAGTGAACCTGCTACAGCCACATGGTATTCTGGTGCATTTTCACAGAAATACTTCAGCGAGGAAAGTCCCTTGTGAAGTTCTTGTATTTCATCCAGAATGATAAGCGTTTTGCCAGGGATTATAGGCTGTTTGCTAATGGCTCCGATAACCATTAGGACTCGCTTCATATCATAATCTTCTGCAAATATGTTGGCAATCTCAGAGTTTCCATCACAGTTGATGTAGGCAACGTGGTCATATTCCTGTTTCCCAAACTCCTGGAGGATATAAGTCTTGCCTACTTGTCTTGCTCCTGATAAGATTAAGGGCTTTCTGTAAAGGCTCTCTTTCCATGCTTTTAATTGTTCTATGATCGTTCTTTTCATCCTTACATACATTTTGAAGTTGTTAATGATGTTAATAACTTGCTGTTATGATGTTTAAAGAGCTCTGTCGGTTGCAAAGATACACTTTTTTACACGAACTTCCAAATGTTTTCAACACTTTTCTACACGAACTTTCCTTGCATACATACACTTTTTTACACGAACTTCGTTCTTATTCATCATTATTGAGCCCTTCCACATACTCCCACAGTTTCTTGTAGAAAGGATGCTTCGTCATCGTGTCCTTGTTGCCCAGGATGATGAGCTTCATGCGGGCTCTCGTCATCGCCACGTTCATGCGTCGGAGGTCTTTCAGGAAACCTATCTGGCCTTCATCGTTCGAACGCACCAGCGAGATGAGGATCACGTCTCTTTCCTGCCCCTGGAAACCATCCACCGTGTTTACGCTGATCAGACGGCGGTAAGGCTTGAAGAACTCATACTTCTTGATGAGCTTCTTCAGATACTGCACCTGGGCACGGTAAGGCGAAATGATGCCTACGTCGATGCTCTCGCTCAATACCCGCTGTTTGCCTATCTTGGTGAAGTATTCCGCCAGGGTGAGCAGGGTAAGCTCGGCTTCCGCCTTGTTGATACGCCCGAAACTCTCGCCCACAAACTGTTCCTTGAAGTTCAAATCAGAATTCTGATTGGCTGCAGATACAGAAGATGCTGTAGATGCAGAATCTTCAGGAGCATCTTCTCCTTCTATCGTTATCTGATTCTCCTCGTTCGAAGTATCAATCCACGTTATCGGATGGTCGTAATCCAATACGCTTCGGTATTTGATCTGAGGCGCACTCTCCACCTTGCCCCCGTAGAACCAGTCGCTGGAGAATCGCATGATTTCGTCGTTCATGCGGTATTGGATTTTCAGCAGGGTTACTACCTCCGGCTTGTTTTCGGCGATGCGCTCCATCAGGGTCTTGCCCAGTCCGGCTCTCAATGCCGCAATACTCTTCACGGTAGGCGGCAGCTGACAATGGTCGCCCGCCAGAATCACCCGGCTGGCTCTCTTCATCGGAATCCAGCAGGCGGCTTCCAAAGCCTGGGCTGCCTCGTCGATAAACAGGGTGCCGAACTTCATGCCTTCCAGCAACCGGTGGGCAGAACCCACCAGGGTGCAGGCGATGACACGCGCCTCGCCAAAGAGTTCAGAATTGATGCGGATTTCTATTTCGGCGGCACGGCTCTTCAGCCTATCCATCTTCTGATGATAGTTCTCGCTGCCTTTCTTCCTGTTTTTTCTTAATTCTCTGATTGCCTTGCGGATAGCCCAGAGCTGCGGATAGTCGGGATGACTCTCGAAACGGCGCTCGTAGGTGAAGCCCAGCATCTTGTCGTTCACACGGGTAGGATTTCCGATACGGAGCACATTTATGCCTCTATCCACCAGTTTTTCAGAAATCCAGTCCACCGCCATATTGCTCTGTGCACACACCAGCACCTGACTCTCTCGCATCAGGGTTTCGTTGATGGCTTCCACCAGGGTCGTGGTCTTTCCGGTTCCCGGAGGTCCGTGAACAATCGCTACATCTTTTGCCCAAAGCACCTCATTTACAGCTCTTTCCTGGGTAGGATTGAGCCATGGGAACTTCATCGGTTCGAAGGAGAATCTGCCAGCCTTCTGATGCGAATAGAATAAATCGCGGAGATAAGCCAGACGGTTGTTCTTTGCCTTCATCACTCTATCCAAGGCTTCAAACATCAGCTTGTAGCTGGTTTCGTCAAAGGACAGCTGTACGCCGATAGGCTCCGTAGATTGCTGCAAATCGAGCAATGGGGCAGAGTCGGGCACGGTAATCACCATTCTGTCGCCATCCACATAGCTCACGGTTCCCGTAAAGGAAAAATATTTTATACTTTGAACTTTTCTGCCCTGGTCCTCATTCTTGCCCATCTTCTTGACCATAAAGAACATGACGGGGCGACCGAACTCAAAGTTGTGCTCGATATCCTGATCAGAGGTGCGGAAGACCTCAATGGCTGTTTGATTCAGCGAATTATAAAAGCTTTTTCCCACACGGAGCGGGAACCAGGCATCACCTCGTTTCACCTTGCGCTGCATTCCCATCTGTTCGGTGAGCTTGCGGAAGGCTTCCTTCTCGGTGTAATACTCCAGCTGGAGTAGGGTGCGTTGTTGCAATAATGCCTGAATTGGTGAAATCTGTTCCATATAGGATGCAAAGTTACACCAATTCAGGCAAAAATAAGAAGATAATAGGATAATTATGTTTAAAGACTATCACTTTTTTATCGGAAATGATGGAGATTTCTTCTCTTTTCCATCATCTTGACCATCATCTCTGCCAGAGTTGATAGTCCTGAATCTCGTTGGCGTTATCATCTGGCGAAGCATTCTGACCGGTTTCTGTCGGCACATTCTGCTTCTCTTTTAACTGCGCCCTATGATAATAGGTGAAGGCGATGAGGCTGATGAGCAGCAGGGCGATGATGCCGAGAACGATACCGCCTGCCTTCAGCAGGGGCGATTCATGCTTGTGTTTTCTTACCTCGCGGATGCTCTTGGGACGGATGCTCAGGTCGCGGCTTATGCATACTTCTGCCATCTGCCTGAGGTGCCTGTCGTGGGTGGCCTTCGCCATGTCGAGAAGTACCATGCCCAGCGAATAAATGTCTGCCTGAGGGCCTGATTTGGCTCCCTGCAGGAGTTGTTCCGGGGCGATGTAGCCCGAGGTTCCTGCCGGCAGTTTTAGAATGGTGAAAGAATCGCTGTCGGAAAGTCCGAAATCGATGAGCTTCACGTTCTTGCCATTGTGGGTTACCATGATGTTGGCGGGTTTCAGGTCGCGATGAATCATCTGCTTGTTGTGCATGTATTCCAGGGCGTCCATCAGTTCGTGGGCTATCTTGTGCGCCATTTCCGCCGTGAGCAGTTGCTGGTCTATCAGATATTGCAGCGTGTCGCCATCTATGTATTCCATCACGATGGTAGTGCCCAGGTTCTCCACTTCTTCCATGCCTATGGTATGGCAGATGTTGGGGTGCTCCAACTGCAGACCTATCTCGAATTCCTTGGTCAATGCCTGTCGGTAGATGGGCGTATAGAGGAAGTCGTTCTTCAGGCATTTCAGCATGTAGCGCTTGCCGTATCTTGTGGCTGTGAAGATGCGGGTGTGCCCAGAGATGGAGACGTAGCATTGGCTGAGGTTGCTGAACTTAGACTCCACCGGCTGGGGTTCGGCAACGTTCATCTCCTTGTTGATATCTTCCGTGAATCCTGATGTTGTCTTCATCGGCTTATCTGATGCTGTTTTCATTGGCTGATGATGCTGATAAGGGTGAGACCTCCGTTTCTTCCTGCTACGAACGATGCGGTACGCTCGCCGTTTCGCTCGATGTAAGGCAGATAGAGCGGCTGCTCCTTGATGAAGCATCCGGTAACGAAGTGATCGCCTGCTTCAAGCTTGCTGTTTTCTGAGGCAAGTATTTCGTAGGTACTCTCGCCCAGATAGCGTAGGCGCAGAATGCGGTTGGGGCTCCATCCGATGGCTATCTCCGTACCCTTCTTCAGATCGCTGCTTACCAGCTGGCTTGCCTTGAAGAACGAGGAGTTGTAGCGGGTACTGGTCTTCAGCCATTGCTTGAACTCCATGTAGTTCTTGTGCCCAATATATTGCGCAAGAATATCGAGCGTCACCATGCGTGGCTTGTGGTTGTCACTCACATAACCGTAGAGGCGCTTCAGGGTTGAGGGTGAAACCTTGCCGCCTGTATGCTTTTCGAGGAAGAACGAGAATTCCTCAAAGTCGGTGGTGGTGGCTAGTATTTTGCCGTATTCCTGCTCCACGAGAGACTTTAATTCTTCTATTTCAGGTGTTGTCATATTCTAAGTGTTTTTTTTTGTTTTTATTGCTCAACAATGTGTTCAAACTTGCTCCAGTTTCTGTTGTTCTGATAGAGCTTCTTCTTGCCTGCCGGTACGTGAAGCACGCAGGTAGGGAGGAAAGGAGTGCCCTTGGTGGTGAAGGCATTCGTATTGCATACGGGTGGGTAGGGGGCATCGACGTAGAGGTCGGTGAGCGGACAGCCGTCGAACACGTAATCAGAAACGAGCTCTGTCTTCTCTCCCAATCTTACCAACTTCAGGCGGGTGCATCCCTGGAAGGTGCCCGTAGGAATCAGCTTGAGTTGGGCTGGCAGAGAAACCTCTTCCACCTGACTGTTCATCAGCACTCCCTGTCCTATTTCTGAAAAACTCTCCGGAAAGATGAAGCGGGTGATGCTGCATTCCTTGAAAGCATAATCGCCGATTCCTGAAAGGGTGGAAGGCAGGGTGTAGTCGCCCTGCTTACCCATCGGAAACCAGAGAATTTCGGTTCCGGCTGCATTAAACAGTACTCCATCCAAACTGCTGTAGTGGGTGTTGGCTTTCGAAACCTGGATGCTTTCCAGCGCCGTGCAACCGGCTGATGGAAGCAGCTGGCTTACAGAGGCTGGAATCTCTATTTCCTTCAGAGAGGTGCAGTCGGCAAACGCATCTTTCTCTATCTTGATGACATCCGATGGAAGGATGATGTGGCTGAGCTGATTGCATTGGGCAAGGAATCCCTGACCCACCACCTGATTTTCGGTGTGGCGATGATAAGGTCCGAAGTCGCCTCCTCCTGCTACGATGTGGGCATCAGCCAAGTTGATGTCGGCAAGTTTTCCTTCCGTGGTTTCATTGTTGATGTTTCTTCCTGCCATCGTTCTCAGGCATCTCAGGTCGTCTCCATTCAGATTGTCGGCTATCGTGAGCTGGGTGTATTCGTAAAGATGATTGTCCATCAGTTCGCTCAGTTTTCCTGCTTCCTGTAGTTTTACGGCGTCTGAAGTCCTGAAGGTGATGGCTTGGCTCTTGGTTTCGCCTACCCGGTTTTGGGCGTAAGCCCAGATTCTGTAGGTGGTGTTGAATTTCAGGTCGTTGAGTTTCACCTGCTGCGCTCCGATGGCTCCCTGGTAGTTTTCTATCTTCGCCTTTTGCTGCGTAGTGGTCGCATCGCCATCCCCGCTTTCCTCTACATCCTCTGCATTCTCTGCATAATAGCATCCTGCTTCCGTAATCTCTTCACCGCCATTTGCCGTAATGTCAAAGCCCACGATGATGCTGCAGGGACCATAGCTCAGAACCTGCGGATCGTTAAGGGCTGGCTTTTCGTTGGGCAGGGTAGTGAAGCTCATCGGGTTACTGCTGAGCATGATTCTGCCGTTGCTTCCCTGCAGCATGTAATAATAGGTGGTACCTGCCTTCAGGCCCATCATGCAGAGTGCCACTTCCGTGGTGGAATGGCCATCCCCCGAAGGGTTGCTGTCTTCATCTGAAAGGCTGATGGGATTTGAAGTGAGTGGCATTTCCTCCGTCTCTCCATATCTGAAGGAAAGGGTAGGCAGGGTGGTCTCTCCCTCCAGCGAAACCGAACCGTGCAGAGTGGCCTCGTTTCGGGTAATGCCGGAAGCAGGGAGAGTGGCAAGATGCGGTTCCAGATGGGTGGGCTTTTCGCTGCTGCATGCCGTGAGAATAGCCAGCATTATTCCTAAATATATAATCAGTTTACTTTTCATCTTGATGTTCATTCTTATTTTCCCGGATTTATTTTCTTGGCTTTATTTCCCGGTTTTTGATTTTCCCAGTTTGATTCCTATTCCGATGCTGCCCTGCCATTGCTTTCCGGCGATGGTGATGGCTGAGGCTGAAATGCTGAGTTTTCCGAAGGAAGCCAGGGCTCCCAGTTCTGCGGTTACTCCTTTATCAGAAAGTCCGTCGTTGATCAGATAACCTTTTCCTTCGCTCTCGCTCAGTTGCCAGGCTGTGGCCGACTTACCGTATCCTACGCCTTCGAAAAGGCAGATGACATACGTGATGTGGTGGATGAGTCCTGCCGTCATGGTATAGTTGGTGTGGCGGGTTTCGCCCGAATAGTAGGGCTTGATGTTGCTTCCGCCGATGAAGCCATCCTTGTCGCAGTTGCCCTCCGTGTTTCCTATGCTCTTCAGGTTACTGCTGGCATGGAGAAAGAAACCATGACGGCGCATCAGGGCAAGGAAGATGCCGTAAGAGGGGCCGTCTTTGTGCAGGGCAAGGGTAGCCAGACTGTAGAAGGCGAGTGGCATTTTGGGGCGCACTTTCTCGATGGCGATGGTGTCGGTGATGGTCTTTATCTCTACTATTGTATCGTGGAGTTCCGTGATGGGAGGCTTGGGCAGGTTGAGCTTCATCTCGTAGGTCATTCGGCTCTCCAGCGGTTTGCCCAGCCTGTAATCGCGCAGCACGCCCCATTCGGGATGTTTCAGGGTAAGGGTCTTGGTTCCCTTTGGCAGATAAAGCCAGATTTCTCCCACTTCGTCCTTTCTCTTCACGATGCCGAGAGGGGAGGAGAAGGCAAAGTCGGCTGGTGCCACCACCTTGATCAGGGCGCAGGCTTCATCGTTCAGGTCACGCACATTGTTGATAAAGGCGCTCACATCGTTAGGCAGCTGGCGGAAACTAGCCACCGAAAACTCCTGTGCCCTAAGGGCAGAAGGAATGGCTAGCCAGAGAATCATGGCTAGTTGCAGTGCCTTCAGAAGTTGCAGGCATCGGGCTTTAACTTCCAGCGAAGCAAAAACTTCTCTCATATCTTTAACTTCTCCCATCATATATTTTCTTTTATTCTAAATTAAAGTCTTGAATATTAATCACATCATTGCCTGTATGGACGGTTCCGGCAGGCTGCCAGGTGCGAACATGGATGAGTGGCATCGACTTATCTCTGAAATCCCAGAGTAGGAAGAGGTAGCCATCGTCACTATATCTGTCGCTCTTGTATTGCTGTCTGAGCGTTACACCGTAGATTCCGTCCATCGTAGGATGGCGCATGATGCGGAACCCCGAGAATCTGACGTCGATTTTCTGATTGGCAGCAAACACCTTTGAAAGCCTTGCAAGATAATCACGCTTGGAATGGATGGCGAAGGTAACCCGGCTTTCTGCCTGGCATTTATCGTCGTTGGCGATAGGTTTCACCACATTTCCCACGATGATGAGTGCCTTATCGCTGAACACCTGTCGCAGGAAATCGATGTCTTTGGTGGTGTAGGCTGTGCGGAAGTGCTCACAGTAGTTCAGAATGGTGTGGCGGCGCTTGGCATCGGTTTCAGTCAGTTTGCCCTGCATGATTTTTGAGGCTTCCTTATAGAATGGATTGCTCTGCGCCATCGTCTTGAGATCTACCTGTGAGAGGGCACTCGTCTTTTTGCCTGATAGTCCATCGGCAGAGCCCTTCTTCTCTCTGGAATGATCCCCAGGATTTCCCCCGGAATAATCTCCCGAATAATTTCCCGCATAATCTCCTGAAATGGTTTCTCCTTTCGTTTCCTCGGTCAGATGAGCGATGCCTTTCTGTGCTTCTGCCGATTTGTATTCTCCGGCATTTTCATTCAGGAAAATACCACCTTGACGGTCTATGTATCCTTCTCTTTTCGTGTTCTTCTCCCGGAATCGGAGTTGCCCGTTGCGATAGCGGGTGTCGAGCAGACAGCCACGTAAGGGGATGACAAACAGCTCTTTACCGTCTTCATCTTCCACCACGTATCGCTTGCTCTCTTGGGCGTTTTCCTGTTCTACCAGTTCCAGTCCTTCGTGTACTCCGTATCGGGTTTCCTTGCTGCTCCCATTATAAGCATTGAAGGGCGACAACCATAATGCTGCCGCCCAAACTCCAAGAAGGAGAACCAGAAGGGATAAAATACTTACCGTCTTCTTCATTATTTTTTATTCTTATTGCCAATCTGTTATTTCTCCACCGATGTCAATCTTCACCTGGTCCGGATTGTCGGAGATGATGAGGTTGACGAGATGCTCGGTTCCCGGCTTAAACTGGAACTTGCTCTCGAAGAGATAGCTCACGCCTTTCATCACCACCTCGATGAGCGGCATTCGGTTTTCGATGCGCTGAGGCACGATGATAGCGGAATAGCTGGTTGCATCGTCCTGATGGGCGATGATGCTCTTTCGGGTTCCCTTTACATAACGGGTTGCCACTCCTGCCTGCAGGTCGATGGTGGCAGTAGGCACCGTGTTGTGGATGGTTACCTGGGCCGTGGTAGGCATGTCGCCTTCGAAATCTTCTCCTTTTATCAGGCGAATCTTGAGCTTGCTCATGATGTGCTTGAAGTTGAGAGGGATGGGTGAGGCTGATGCCGAAATGTTCTTGCTGCTGGCAAAGAGCAGGTCGCTTGCCTCATAGCCGCCCATGGCTTCTTTGCTCTTGGCGGTACTTTGATCCAGAACCACGCTGAAAGGCTGGTCTGTAATGCTGCTTACATCTTCCAAGTAGGGATAGTAAGCATAGGCAGTATAGGTGCCCTTGTCCCAGTAGAGGGTTCGGGCTGCTGCCCATTTGCTTCCGTCGTAGGTAAGCGCCTCGTTGTTCACCAGGTTGCCTCCTATTTCCAGCTGCGCCTTTGCGTCTGCTACGTAGAGACCAATCCTGTCGTTCTGCTCAAAACTGGTTTCTGTGGCACGGGTCGTTTGTCCCGGATGGCTTACCAGGAAAGTCATCGGTGTGGATTTCGCATCCTGCGGGCGAAGAGCCGTTTCCTGCTCTTCGCTGCAAGATACCATTCCTAATATAGCGAACGCAAAACTTGCGTATCTTATTATATGTTTCTTCATATTTTTTCTGTTTTTATGGTCTATACTATGAATTGTCTAGCGTTCACCATTAGCGGTGCCTTCTCACCTTTGCCATCTTCAGCGGACTGCTCTTGTGAATCATAGGAGCATGCTGATAGGTTCCTGCGGTGCGCTGGTCGCCATTGCCGCCGAAGGTACGGCTCTCTACGATTCCTGCATCTCGCTTGTCGTTCTTCACGAAGTCTTCGAAACTGTAGGTTTCTCCTGCATACGCCTTGATGCGCTTCACGATACTCTCACGGCTGATGGTGCTGTAATAAGGAATATCGTTGTTCATGCAAGAGTTCGGTTCCGAGCGGAATACGCCTCGGTTGTGCATGTAGCCTCCCTCGTAAATATCCACGATGTCGCTGTAGCGGTCATCGAAAATCAGATGACTCCAGCCTACGCTGTGCATTTTGCCCGTAAGTTCCAGGTTGTCGTACCAGCCGAGCGACTTGGCTCCGTTGAATTCAAGAACGTGTCCGCAGCAAGAACAGTCACAGGCATCGATGAAGGCGTTGTGATAAATGTACTCATCGCCCAACTTTCCGAATCCGTGTCCGCCTGCCTCATGCTGGATGACGCCACGGGTATCGAGCGGATAACCATAGGTGCTCTTAGGACAGAAGGCAATAGCCGAACCATCTTCCCACATCTGGCAGATGCCGCCGTAATCGGTAGAGTTAGGAACGATGATAATCAGCGTCTGATTCAGATTGCCCTTGTTGACGGTTGGAGCGCCCAGAGCATAATCGAATACTTCGTCATAATCAGCCTTCAGTCCTACGCCACCGGTAAAGGTGGTGTTGAATCGGTTGTAGCGGATGGTGTTCACGGTTCCTACGCCCGATTCCGTAGAAAGCGGAATGGCGGTATAAACGTTGAAGTAATCGCGGTAAGTCTTGTAAGGCTCAATACCGAAGAAATACTCCACTTCCTGCTTGATATCCTTCAGATAGTCTCTGCTGGCAATATCCTTGGCGTTAAAGCCGTCGCCGAGCAGCACGATATTGATTCCACCATTGTTGCCCTTGGTAGCCTTCTGCAGGGTAATCCATTCGTCCTCGCCGTATTCATAGCCATACTGGGTAACGCTGCACTCGTGGGTGTAGTCTTTGTTCTTCAGACGGAATACCACCTTTCCATCACGGCTATCGGCATTCTTAGCCATTCCCTTGATGGTCAAAGTAACTTCAGTTTTTTTGTTGCCGCTGGCAGGAGAAACCTCACACCAGTCTGGCTTGCTGGCTACTTCCCATTCGCCCTCGGCGTTAATTACCAGTTTCTGCTTGTGCTCCGTGCTCAAGGCGCAGGCTACAGATGGACGGCAAACGAGCTTGTGGTGAGCTGCGATACGCTTGAAGTCGCACCAGCCTGGTGCAGCCTGATATTGAGAAATGGCAGATTCAGGAACTTCGAGAGTGAAATTGTCTTTGGCTACGCCATCGAAAGCACCGCTCTCAATATGGGCAGGCATAGTTCCTTTGCATCTAATGGAATTAATTCCGTAACATTCATTAAAAGCTCCTTGTCGAATAGTTTCCATTGATTCAGGGAAAATAATGCCTTCCAACATCCTACAGTTAGAAAAGGCATTTTCTCCGACACTTTCCACTTCTTCAGGTATATCAAGCACTCCCATCAAACGCCAGTTATAGGCAAAGGCATTGCTACCAATATGAGTGAGAGTAGAAGGTAATGTAAGTTCGCCAGAGAAATCATTGCTATAGAAGGCGTTGTCAGAAATGACCTTTAGACTTTTTGGCAAATGTAATTCGCCTTTGAAATGGCAATAATTGAATGCATCGTTGGCTATGTTTGTAATACCATCGTGTAGAGTAAGGGTGCCATTAAAACCACAATCATGAAAAGCTTCAGATGGAATGGCTATAATTCCTTGTGGTATCGATAACGAGCCTGTAAGCCCCGAACATCCACTGAATGCGCATACTCCCATTCTTCTAAGCTTGGCTGGTAATCTCAATTCGCCATATAATCCACTACATCCCGAAAAACAATAACCTCTAATCATTTCTAGGTTATCAGGTAGAATAAGATTACCTGTTAAATTCTTGCAACCTTGGAAGACACCTCCATAGTAATCTGTTCCTTCATCTTGATTATCGTCTTCTCCTTCATTTCCTAATTTGCGAAGAGTAGATGGAAGTGAAAGTGTTCCGTTGAGACCTGTGCAACCATTGAATGCTCCTCTTTGGATGTCAACAACACCTTCTGGAATAATCAAAGATCCGGAAAGGTATTTACAACCATAAAAAGCATTTGGACCAATAGACTTTAATGTGTCAGGTAAGACCAAACGTGTTAAAGATTGACTTCCTGAAACGGATGAGTTCCAATAGAAAGAACTGCCAGGAATTTGGTCGTTTTCATTAATGTTATTTGTCGTTTCAGCTCTACCCCATGCTTTGATACGTACTTCTTTCAAATTCAATGCAGACAAACGGGTCATAGAGTCTCTCATAAAATAGAAGTCGCGAGAATCAATCTGTCCTGTAATCTTAAGATTTCGAACCTGAGTATAGTCCTTATTAGCCGCAGTAATGGCTTTCTTCAAACCTCCAGGAGTAGAGTTGATGACAATATACTCCTTTGTCATAGCATCATGACTTACCAAATCATTCTCCCAAGGAGTGATGCTTTCGCTTACCAATGTCAGCTTATAAACACCGCTTCCTGCCTGCTTATCCACCTTGATACCGAAGTTCATCATCTTGCCTGCCACATAGGTAAGTGCCTCGTTCTTAGCGAACTTATAAGGCACACCACTGATGGTGATGCTGAAGAGGGTAGTGCCGGCTGCCACGGTTTGAGGAACCACGATGGTGCGCCACTCGTCGTTGACACGAGATGGGATGGTCATGGTGCTCTCTGCACTTCCAGCTGCCTTGATTTCGCCGGTAGAAAGGTTGATGCTTGCCTTGCGAGCCACATTGGCTGTCAAGACAATCTTCTTGGTATTCGCCCATTCGCCCTCGGCAAAACCGGAACCCTGAATCAGGGTAACACGGGCATTAGACATGCGGTGGGCAAGAGGCAAACGGATTACGCTGGTGGTAGGAGCCACATCGGCCACCTTTCCCCAGAGGAAATCGCTCGCTTCGTAACCACCCATCTCACCCTCTGCCGTTGTGGTGCTCTGGTCCTTCTGCACCTCAAACTGATAGTCTTCGATGCTCTCAGGGTTGGCAAAAGGATAGTAGCCATACACATCAATATGAGTATGCTTGTCTTTCCAAAAAAGATCGTAGGCAGAACTCCACTTATAGTTAGGCTCATCAAAGGTGTGGCGAACATTATCGCCACGGTTGCCGCTAACCTTCAGTGTGCCAGGGTTGTTGCCTTCGTAATCTACGATGTACACACCCATTACGTCGCCATTGCAGAAACCGTTGTCGTTGATGCGGGTTACGGCAAGCTGGTCGATGTCGCCCGATAGTTGGATGCGGTTGCTGTCATGCTGTTCGCTGCTGCCGAAGAAATCATCGCTACAGCCTGTGAAGAGCATGGCTACCAAAGCCACCATATAATATAATAAGGTGGGCTTGGAAATATGAATTGTTCTCATATTGTCTTTGTTTTAGAGTGAATAATTTCATCGATGATAATGAGTCATCTCATTGATGAAGATAACTCTTTTCATCGATGACGGAGAGAGAGGACGGGGCTCTTTTTATTCTGCTGTGCCGCCGTAGTCGATTCCGTCGTCTTCCCACTTGGTGATGTTCACATTCACACCATTGCTGGTCTTGCTCAGGGTTACGGTAAACTTATGTTTCTTTCCTGCTTCGAAAGCGGTAAAGTTCGATGCTTTCTGCAAATTGTAATCTCTGCCGTCTACGTTTACGGTAATAAGAATTCCCTCGCCAACTGCTTGTGGAATGATGAGTGCCTTATAGTTATTGCCTTCTTCTTTTAGTGGAGTAAGGTCTGCTGCATCTCCTTTCGCACTTATCTCACCTGTAGCAAGATTCGCAGTAGTTTGTATTTTTAATTGGTTGATTTTTACGCTAATTTTAGATTTGTTCAGCGATTCGTTGGTAAAGCCATTGCCTGGCTGCAGCGAAATAACCATCTGGCTCATCATGTGTCTTGCAGCTATCCCCACATCACCTTCTGTTGGAGTCACATCGGTTGTTTTGCCTATCAGGAGGTCGCCTGCCTTGTATTTCTCGCTGGTGCTTTGGTCTGCATTTACACTCCAAGGTATTGCATTCACATCTCCGATAGACGTGGTGTATGGATAATACAGATAAAAGTCGGCATGGGTAACGTTGTCTTTCCAGTAGATGGGGGAGGCTGCAGTCCATGTGCCGTTATAGGTAAACTTCATGTTATCCACATGATTACCTGAAGTCTGAAGTTTTGCCACCGAACCATTAGAAGGGTGATTGACAATGTACAGACCGATATAATCTCCTATTTCAAAATTGCTTTCTGTTGCTCTACTTTGGAGAGTTGGGCTAATATGAATAGGTCGTTTTTCTGCTAGGGGAGGTTGTGGCGTCGGATTAGGATCGTCACTACCTCCTCCTGTGCATGCTGTTAATGAAAAGAGCACACTTATGATGATGATTCGTTGTTTATTAAATGCCATACGCTTAAAATAATATGTGTAGTTTTAAAAACTATGTGCAAAGATAAAAAAATAAATAGAGAAAAACAAGCACATTTGCAGAAAAATGCCGATATGAACCATTATGAACTTGATGGCTTGGAATTATTTGTTTATCTTTGCTCCCAAAATGTACATGATTCGAATAAAAACAAACGATTTTAGGCTTATGAAACGACTTTTATCACTCTTGACTTTATGGCTTGTATGCTTGGCAATAGCCCAGGCTGCCAAAGTAGAATACAAGGTGACTGGTGTGCAATCGGGCGATAAGGCTGTGGTGTCTATTGGTTCTGATGCTTACCTTGCCACTACAGAAGTGTCGGCGGATGGCAGCTATTCGTTCGACAATGTGCCTGCGGGCAAAATGTTCCTGAAGATTGAAGCTTCAGGTTATCATCTGCCTCAGGCTTTAACCATCGTCGTGAATGAAGATGGAAGCATAGAACCGATGGTTCCTCAAACCTTGGCTATTACCAAGATGGATGCAGATCCTAATACCTGGACTCATTCCTGGCAGGAGGATGGTAGCCTTTCTGGTTACACTACTACCGCTTCCATCAACAAGCGTCCGGAAATAGAATTTCTGGGCAAGAAGATTGTGCCTTCTGATGTGCCTAGTGTCGGTATGCTTTATCAGTACTATCATGTTATTCTCTCTGATGAAGGAAAAGCATGGACACAGGAATATGCTTATCGTCTGTATGAGACTTTGAAGACGATTCCTTATGCAATAGGAGAGGGGTATTCTAAATTTATCTTGACTGAAGATAAGATAGACGATGATATCAAGGTAGAAACATCGGGTAATTCCCGTATTGTAACTATTGGCGAGGATGCTTTCTATTATGCCAATCCTTTCCTGGTAAATCTTGATGGTGTGCGTGGCCGCTTCTTCTCGAAGCGTTTGCATCATGCCCTTGTCAATTATGCCACTAATTTTGGTGAGGACGAAGGACAGGTAAACCAGATCTTGACCCAGAGATTTGCTTGTACGATGGAAGTACCAGACTATAAGGCTCTGACTGCCGGAATTACTAATGAGGATGAGTTTTGCTTCCAGAAGTTCTTGCCTACAGAACGAGTAGCAATCATCAATATGTTAGAGGAGTTACCTGAAGGATTCCATAAGACTCCACATCTCAATTATCTGGTTCGCCGTTTGAATGGTCATAAGCATCCACTTTATCCTACGGCTGCTGCTGTATCTTGGTGTGTGGACAATGGCTATATAGAGTTTATGGAAAGCGCTTTTGGTGGAAATAACCAGGATTTTGAAACTCAAAGATTGATTCTCCATGAAAAGACCCACTTCCTTTGGGCTTTCACCTTATCTGATGAAATCAAGAACGATTGGATAAAGGTTGGGGGATGGTATAAAGACCCAAATGCCGGACTTGAAGGTTGGTCAACCACTAAGGATGTTGAGTTTGTGACTGCGTATGCTCATGGTATAAATCCTAACGAGGATATGGCAGAGTCTGTGGCTTATTATATCAAAGACCCGGAGAAATTGCGCTCACGTGCTTTGGAAAAATACGAGTTTATTCGTGATCGTATCATGAATGGTACTCGCTACATCTCAAAGATTCCTGATCATCTTACTTTTGAGGTACTTAATTTGAATCCGGATTATGATTATCCGGGTAAGATTAAGCGCTTGGAAGTAAAGGTTGAAGGAGCACCGGATGAAGACAAGAAAGTAATCGTAGAGATAGAACTGAATCACATTGATGGATTTGAGGATGGTGCTTCTGGTGCTAGTACTCGTTTGTGTTCTCCGCATTTTATAGGTACTGATGGTAAAGAATTAAGTCAATTTGTGGATATAGGAATGAATGCAGTTGAAGGAAATGACCATTTGATTCGTGGAGAAGTAACTATCAGTAAGTATAGCAAAACAGGATATTGGACTGCTGAAGATATTGTAATTTATGATTTTCAAGGAACTCAGCGTTTCGAAGGTCGTAATGATTGTGTTTGGAATCTTTATATCAATAATTCTTTGGAAGATCAGGAAGCTCCAAAATATGAAAGTGGAAGCTTGCAGTATGAAGTTACGGATTCAGTTATTGAGGGACATAAAGTGCAGAATCTTAAGATTCGCTTCAAAGTGACTGATAATGTAGGTATTCAAAGGGCTTTGATTCGGTTAGCAAAAGGTGGCGATTCTGATTCTTTTGCTGATAGAGATGGTACGTATGATGAAAAGACTCAGATAGTAAGTGTAGATTGCATTATTACAGAGTTTTATCCTACAGCAGATTATTATGTAGAGAGTATTTCATTAAATGATTTTGCAGGAAATGAAACATATATTGTATTCTCTGATTCTCCTATTCATGAAAAGAGAAAGAGTATCCATATTGTGACGGAAAATCCTGATACAGAGGCTCCAATTATAGATTTGAATCGCATTTCTGTTTATGCTGAGCCTACTCATCCAGAGGCTCCTGATGGAGAAACCAAAGTAACAATCAATTATTATGCAAAGGATGATAAGGCTGGATATCATATTGGACGCTATGAGTTACTTGATCCTCAGGGTATAAGTCATGGTAATTGGCATTATATCAATGGTCCTGGTTTTTATCCATTGTTCTTTGATGGTGACCCTACTGTCTGGAAGCGTTATACAATTAATTGTATCCTGCCACAAGGTTCTGCGCCTGGTATTTGGGGATTAGCTTCTTTAAAATTACAGGATAAGGCTTTGAACGAGCGTACCTACAATTTTGTTGAGACTCTTATCTTCGAGCCAGATGACAATCTTGACGATTATATCCTTCTTTCTGACATCAAGGATAATGAACTGACATTGAAGATGACAAAGACAGAGGGCAATGGTTACAGCTATGGCTATCGTATTATCAATGAAGACACAGGAGAGGAAATCTCTGGTGAAATGAATGCACAGACAACCAACAAGGCGCGTAGAACCAGAAGCTCTGATTCTTCAGTAATGGATGCAGACTATGCTGCTATCATTGATGTTTCTGAACTTTCGGATGGTAATTGCATTGCCATTGTACAGGTAAAGAATGAGGAAGGAAAGGCTGTTGCTGTAAGAAACACTCGATTTGTGAAGGGTACTTCAACCAGCATAAGCAACATCGTAGAGGGTAAATATGATAAGTTGACTCCTATCTATGATTTGCAAGGTCGTAAGATAACAGTTCCTGCCAAGGGTGTTTACATCCAGAATGGTAGAAAGTTTGTGGTTAAGTAACATTCTAAGAGCTAACAGAGTAGTAAGTAGAAGCTTACTATGAAAAAATCCATCTTGCGAACTGACTCGCAAGATGGATCTTTTGTTTTATTCGGTTTTTATCCGATTTTAACTGCATCTAATCAACGTTTTATCCCCCCACTTATTTAATAATGCGCTCTACATCCTCGATGCTGCGGTTGAACGGACCATTGTGCTCCAGCTTGATGGTGCACATGGCAGCCGCAAACTTGCCAGCCTCGGTAGGAGTGGCACCCTGCAGACGCTTGTAGAGATAACCGGCAGAATAGGTGTCGCCGCATCCGGTAGCATCCACCACCTCGTGAGGAGGATAGGCAGGAATCTCGTAGAAGGTGTCATCTACATAAATCAGAGAACCCTCGCTGCCCAGCGTGATGATTACCTCGGTAACTCCCCACGAATGTATCAGCTTCGCAGCCTCGCGTGGCTCCTTCAGCCCCGTGATGGTCTCCATCTCCGTCTCGTTCACCTTCAGATAGTAGGTGTTCTTCAGCACTTCCAGCTTATCCTTCCAGTCTATCGGATACACCTTCTCGTCTCTCACCTCGCGCAGATAGCCCTGCACGTCGATGGAAACCCTTCCGCTGCGCGAGAGGAATTCCACTACCTCGGGCGAGAAATCATCGCTCAGCAGACTTCCCAGGTGATAGACCTTTGCCTCCACGTGCTCCAGCTGTCTGATGGTGAATGGATCAGCCTTGGCAAGCACACGCTGCTTGCGCTCGTTCTGGTTTTCTCCGTAGATATTCTCGAAGAAGACGGTATTGCGCGAAGGATTGAGGGTTACTTCTATGCCCGCCTGGCGCATCTTTTCTACCGGTTCTGTTTCCGTAGGATCCATTGCCGTGATGAGCGAAAAGCTCACATCCTTGGGCAGTTGGTTGATGGCGTAGGCGAAGTAGAACGATGTGCCGCCAGCCATGTAAACAGTTCTGTTTGGGGTAACTATCTTGTCTTTGGTTACGTGCCCTATACAACAAATATCTTTCATCTATTTCTATTTTAAACGGGTGCAAAGGTACAAAAAAACTTCGAGTTAGATTTGGTTTTTTACCTTAAATTCAGCTTTTGTTGCAAATATTTAGAAGAAAAGGGCGTTTTTCTTTTGTGATGTTCTTAATTTAATGTACCTTTGCAGCAGAATTTAGTAAACTGAACATTATCACGAGAAAAGATTGAAACTTATATTATGTGGTTTGATCATTTAATCAACGTGCATTCGGCGGTGCAGGGCATCGTCATTCTTTCATTGATTTGTACCCTAGGTCTTGCCCTGGGCAAGATTCATGTCAAGGGAATCTCCCTCGGCATAGCTTTCGTATTCTTTGTGGGCATCGTGGCGGGCCATCTCGGACTCTCCATCGACGAGAACATGCTGGAGTTTGCCGAGAGCTTCGGACTCACCATGTTCGTGTATGTGCTGGGTCTCTATGTGGGTCCCAACTTCTTCGGTTCGATGCGCCACGAAGGCATCTCGCTCAATCTCTGGAGCCTGGCTGTCATCGCCGTGGGAACCGTATTTTCGCTCGCCCTGTGCCTGGTGCTGCCCGTGAGCCTGCCCGATATGGTGGGCATTCTCTGCGGTGCCACCACCAATACGCCGGCTCTGGGTGCTGCCCAGCAGGCGCTGCAGCAGCTGGGATTGCCTAGCGGCGGAGCTGCCCTGGGCTGTGCGGTAACCTATCCTCTGGGCGTTGTGGGTGTCATCCTGGCGATGATGTTCCTGCGCAAGCTCTTCGTAAAGCCTGAGGACCTGGAGATCCGACGTGCCGATGAGGATGACCATACATCCATCGGACAGTATATCATCGTAAACCCGGCTCTCAACGGCAATACCATCGCCGAAATCTCGATGATGACCCATCGCAAGTTCATCATCTCCCGTGTATGGCGAGGCGAGCAGGTCATCGTTCCGGAGGCTGATACCGTGCTCCATACCAACGATAATGTGCTCGTGGTTACCAATAAGGATGAGGCAGCTGCCATGCAGATACTCTTCGGAAAGAAGGTGGATAAGGAGTGGAATAATGATAAGGTGGACTGGAACGCCATCGATGCCAAACTGGAGAGCAGAATCATCGTGATGACCCGTCCGGGACTCAACGGCAAGCGACTGGGAAGCCTGCAGATGCGCAATACCTATGGCGTGAATGTGAGCCGAGTGCTGCGTGGTGATATCCGACTGCTGGCTACCGACGACCTCCGTCTGCAATATGGCGACCGCCTGACGGTGGTGGGCGACCCTACGAGCATCGACCATGTGGAGCAGTTTCTGGGCAATGCCGTGAAGACGCTCAACGAGCCTAATCTGGGTGCCATCTTTCTGGGTATCATTCTGGGACTCGCCGTGGGAACCATTCCGCTGAATATTCCGGGAATGACGGCTCCCGTACGTCTGGGTATTGCCGGTGGTCCTATCGTAATGGGTATTCTGATTGGTGCGCTGGGCCCTAGGGTGCAGTTCATCTCTTATATGACGCGTAGTGCGGGACTGATGCTCCGCGAGCTGGGTCTTGCCCTGTATCTGGGCTGTCTGGGCCTGTCGGCTGGTGGACAGTTCTTCGAGACGGTGGTTCGTCCCGAGGGTTTGATGTGGGTAGGCATCGGTTTCCTCATCACGGTGGTTCCGGTTATCATCGTGGGCTTCATCATCCTGAAGACCAAGAAGTACGATTTCGGCAGCATCTGCGGCATTCTCTGCGGTAGTATGGCGAATCCGATGGCGCTTACCTATGCCAACGAGACCCTGGATGGCGATACGCCTAGCATCAGCTATGCTACGGTTTATCCGCTCGGCATGTTTATCCGAGTCATCATCGCCCAGGTCATCATCATGTTCTTCGTCTGAAGGGCTTAACTTGAAAAACTTGAATAAAAATAGACAGAAAAAAGGCTGATTCCGTTTAGAAATCAGCCTTTCTCTTTATCGTTATTTTCTTACCCGTCAGGGGATGTTCGAAGGTAATCTCCTCGGCATGGAGATGCAGTCGGGCAGCCTTCTCGTTGCCGTAGAGCGGATCGCCCAGGATGGGAGCATTCAAACCCTCCTGATGGGCACAATGCACACGCAGCTGGTGGGTTCTGCCCGTCTTGGGATAGAGGGCGATGCGGAGATGGGAGCCGTCGATGCGCTCCAGAATTTCATACTCCGTAATGGCCTCCTTGCCCTGCTCGTGATTCACTATCTGGCGAGGGCGGTTCAGATAATCGGGCTGCAGCGGAAGGGAGATGATTCCCTTTTCTGGAATCTCCTTTTCCGGAATGTCTTTTCCTGAAATCTCCTTTCCCGAAATCTCTTTTTCTGAAATGATGGCGATGTATTTCTTCTGCACCCGATGGTTCAGAAACTCCTTCTGTAGGCGATGATAGGCAAATTCGGTCTTGGCGATGATCATCAGTCCGCTGGTCGCCATGTCCAGCCGGTGAACGATGAGCGGACCGGTAGCCTCGGGATATTTCCTTCGCATCAGCGCATAGACCGATGGCTGGGCAGCGTCCTTTCCCGGTACAGAGAGTAGTCCTGCAGGTTTGTGGATCACGGTCAGCTCGCAGTCTTCGTAGAGCGTTTCCACCTGCTTATAGAGCATCTCTACCTGCTTAGGGAATGGTCCCTTCTGTCCGCCGATGCCGTTTTCTGCCGATGCAGGGCTTTCGAATACCGATGATGGCAGCATCCAATGCAGTATCGGCTTGCACTTGCCGTTGCAGGCAGGATAGAACTGCAGGTGGTGACGGATTTCCTCCTTCGGGCTTTCTCCCCACCAGAACATAGCCATCTGCAGCGGTTTGTAACCATGCTGGTAGGCATATTGCAGCAGTTTCGGTTCGCAGCACTCGCCACTTCCGGCTGGCGGCACCATCTTCAGGGCTGCAATCCTGCTCGTAGCTATCGCCGCCTGCGGATACTCCTTCAGGGCTTCATCTCTGAAAATCTCCAGCAGATCCTTGCTTTCTCCCTCCTGGTTCAGCATTCTGAACTGCGAGAAAAGCCATTGCTGCAGGGCATCAGAGAGTTGCTTGCGCAACTGTTTCAGTCTCAGAATATTCTCCTGATAATCCTCAAATTCCGTTTCCAGGGCTGTCTTTTCCGAGAGCGATTTCTTCAGTCGGCGCAGTTCAGCCTTCATAAACTGGCTTTCCCTGATCATCTCCGCCTCTTCCGCTTCTGATAGGTTTCCTGCCTCTCTGCGGCTGTCACGCTTTGCCTTCGCTTCCTTCATCTTCTCCTGATAGGCGGCGATGGTACGCTTCCGCTCCTCCTGCAGTTGCCGGATCAGGGTTCTGGCTTCCTTCATCCTTTCATCCTTCTCCAGGTGGCTGATGCTCTGGTTGATACGGGAAATCTCTGCCTCGTGGGTCTTGAAGTAGCCGTCGGGCTGCAGATAGTCGAATACGGTAGGCACGAAGTCCTCCCAGTCGCTTCTTCCGCCAATCTGTCCGCTGTAGGCTGCCAGGTATCCCCATTTTGGGACATCGGTATCTGTTTTTACATTTTCTACGATGAGCACGCCAAACATTTTGCCGCGCGCAATCTCTTCCTGCCAGTCTTCTCGTCTGGCAAGCATCTCCTGCACTTCCCTGCACGCCTGGATGCAGAGCGGATGCGGTTCGTAATCCAAAGGATTGTTCATCCTTGCAGGAACATTTTCTGAAGTATGATGGAATGGATGGAAAATCATGCTGCAAAGTTACAAAAAAAATGCAGAAGTCTTGGTTTATCCACAGAAAAATCTTACTTTTGCACCATTAAAAGAAAAATTAAGATATGCAAACGAAAAATAACAATATATTCTACCATCTGGTAGCCTTCCTGACGGTGGCGATCTGGGGAACCACCTTTGTTTCCACCAAGGTGCTGATGCTGAACGGGCTTTCTCCTGCTCAGATTTTCACCCTGCGTTTCAGCATCGCCTACGTGCTGATGCTGGCGTTCAATCATCGCCGTCTCTTTGCCGATTCCTGGCAGGATGAGGCTAAGATGGCGCTGCTGGGCATTACGGGCGGTTCGCTCTATTTCTGCAGCGAGAATGAGGCGATGAACTTTACCACCACCACCAATACCTCGCTCATCGTCTGTTCGTGTCCGCTCTTTGCCACCCTGCTGGTTCGTCTGGTCTATAAGGATTCCAACCGCATTCATATCGTCCAGCTGCTGGGTTCTCTTCTGGCATTTGTGGGTATGATCATCGTGGTATTGAACGGCAGGTTTGTGCTTCATCTTTCTCCGGTGGGCGATGCATTGGCGTTTACGGCGTGTATGTGCTGGGCGATTTATTCGCTGCTGATGAAGTCAACCACGGGCGATTACAGTCCTGCATTCATCACCCGCAAGGTGTTTTTCTATGGTGTTCTTACCATCTTGCCTTATTATATCTTCATTCCGGGTTTTCCTTCGCTCGAGGTATTCACCCGTCCTCAGGTATTCGGCAATCTGCTCTTTCTGGGCTGCCTTGCCTCTATGATCTGCTTCCTCACGTGGAACTGGTGCATTTCAAAACTGGGCACGGTAAAGGCCACCAACTGGGTCTATTTCAACCCGATAACGACGATGATTTTCGCCTCATGGGTGCTTGGCGAGCAGATTACCCCCTATTTTCTGGCGGGTGCCGCCTGCATCCTGATAGGAATGTATGTGGCGGATAAGAAAACGAAAGGGGAACAGTAATAGATATAAAAAAGGAGCAGTAATAGATATAAAAAAAGAGGGTGCGTCATTAGTCTATGACGCATCCTCTTTTTTTAGTATTTGTGTTGTTCTACGACATACAGCTCGTCACGCCCAGAGAGGCGGCAATAGCGGTTAAGATAGATAGTACTATCTGAAATGCTGTTTTCCAAGTTTCTTTCTTCATACGCAGTTCTTTTTAGTGATTTAAAAATTTACGTTATCGCCGCCGCCGTCAGTTCCGCTGTCAGTACCCCCGCCAGTGCCCTGGCTAGTACCGCCGTTATCCTTGTTGGTCTCGCCGCCAGTACCCTGACTGGTACCACCTCCACCCGGTGTATTCTCAGAACCTCCGCCGTCCTCAGCTCCTGATGTATAGTCATCGTATGCCACAATCTTGGTGAGTTTCTTCAGCTCAGCATTGCTCCAGCTCTTTGTGTTTCTCACAATCAGGTGCACGCCCTGCACGCTTGCCGCCGTCACCTTCTCCTTGCTCACCTCGCCACGCGAAGTCATACCGATGGAGAACAATCCGAGGTCGGAGAAACGAACGCTCTTGCCGTCCAGAATCAGATGCTTCAGGCAGTCGAGGGTATCCATCAGTACACCGTGGATAGTACCTCGGCTGTATGGAGAATTGTGCTCAGAGATATGAGTCACGAAGTCCTCGAAACTCATCTCACGGTCGCTCACGGCAGTAGCATACCAGAGCTTCTTACCTGCGTTCTCACCCGTCTGAGGGGTACGTGTAATCTTACGATACTTACTAGTTCCTTGTCCCATAATCAATCAGTTTTTTAAAGGGTTAATAATTCAATTTTTAATGGTTACTCATTCAGTTTTTTATCACTCATCCGATTGGCGCCTTATCTCTGAATGACGGTGCAAAGATACGGCTTTTTTCTGGAACCATCAAATTTCAGGGTGTGATAAGGCCCGATTTTCAGCAGCTTTCAATTTGAAACTGCGTTAATAATCCTAACTCGTAAGATAAAGAAGAGAGAAATATCGAGTTGTTGTTTGAAAAACATAGAAATCCATCCTAAACTACTATTAAATAAACATTTAACCCATTATAAGGCGTCTGTCCATTCTTCCTCGAAATCGTACTCAATTACTCAGTTACTCAATTACTCAGTTTTGTTCTGCCCGTATGTTTCTTCCTGTATAGATAGTATATTATATATTTATATATATATAAATATATAATATAAAAAATATACTTTTAATTTATAACCAAGTTACAGGTGTAGGGGTCTAGAAATAAACTGAGTAATTGAGTAACTGAGTAATTGAGTCAAACCGGGCCAAATCCTAGGTTCGTGTCAGTATCAACAGATAATCTCCGTGTGGCTTCTTTCTATGTAAATAAAACTGCAAGGATGCCTCTCGAAAAAACGCTCAAAGATTTGCATATATCGTAGAAAAAGCTTATCTTTGCAGAAGATCTCTTTGGTCTTCGCTGTCATGGCTAGGCTGCCCTCCGCTTTAGTGAGAACTTATGGAATATGAATCACTTAATAAATTAGTATGATAACAGATACAATGAGCTATGCAGATATTGCAAAGGAATTGGAAGAGGATTATAAGAACGTAGTCAGATACCAAATCCACCTGCCCGTTAAGAAGTATATGAAAGAGGTTATGAACCGACCTAATGGCAAGCTCTTGTTCAAGACCATGGAGTGGACATCTCCCAGACACAACAAGATGCTGCTTACACCATTAAGCAGGAATAAGAAGGAAACACGGGAAAATGGTCCTTTTATTAATGTTTGCTGTGTTTTCCTATATAAGGGTGAGCTCAATATGGCTGTATATTCACATACGGTATTGCCATGGATTCATGTGCAGTTTTTCACTCATCATTTTTTTCAGCGTTACAACGAGCGATACCTTCATGATTCTTCATTACAGATGATGGATATAGTGAAGCATTTTATACGCTCTCAGTTTGTTGAATCGTTTTTTAAGATAGTGGAGCATCCAAAGCTCGGCATGGAGAGCTTTACGATATTTCCCAATGGTTGTTCCTTCTCTGAAATTGCCGATTACGATCCGTATATATTGCATCATACCTTTGTATCCTTTGACATGCTGTATACCGAGCAGCTGTTGAATTTGGCAGAGCTGTTATATGATCAGCGTCTGGATAATTATCCTGGCAACAAGTCTGATGACAATTTTTTGTATGAAAAACGAAGAGTGGAGAATTTTAAAAAAGATGTCGCTACATTCCCGATGTTGAAGGCTGATTTTCAGAAACGCCATGAAAACTTCAGAAAATTTAGTGAATTGTGTTTCCATCTGTCTGTTGATATTCTTGATCTTACAGAAGGGATGGATAATCCTGTACTCCATCAGTTTGGCAAGCGCTTGCTAGACATTTCGGCATTACCGGAAAAACAAAGAAAGGCTGAACTAATGAAGTTGTAGGCAGTGGGCTGATTGAATTTTATTTTGAAATAATATCTGAACTTTTGTATGTGGATCAAGTACGGGCTGAAGGCCCAGAAACTCCTAGCCCAGGGCAACGCCCTGGGTGTTAACGGAATACACCCTTGCGCCCTGTTTTACTCTAATTGAGCAAGCTTTGAGCGTATTTTTTAACGTTAATT
>ERZ1023630.14-NODE-14-length-118431-cov-89.765299_pt1 | contig 118431 bp, 85 predicted proteins | sample MGYA00380332_ERZ1023630 | MGnify/ENA primary metagenome ERZ1023630 (study PRJEB33179, sample SAMN07448973) | human gut metagenome | biome: Human-gut; feature: Human associated habitat; material: Faeces | host: Homo sapiens | place: India: Bhopal | collected...
CATTGCTTCTGAGTCGTTAAAATTACGTTGATTATTTCAAAGCCTTGCCGTCGGATCCAGCCCAGGCAGCGTTCATTGCGTTGGCAACTCCATCCTTATTATATGTGCCGATAATCAGCACAGGCTGTGGTGCAAACCACGGCTTTGGTGCAAAACTTTTCATATACTTCGTTCTTTATATTGTTATCTTTATGTGTAAATACGCCATCAGCGCAATTTGTATCACTTTAAAATCCCAACTCCACATCCTTTCCGAATGGTGCGAGCGAAAGCGCGGCCATCTTGAAATGCTGTTTTCCCCAAGGAATGCCGATGATCGTTATACATAAGAGAATGCCGAAGAACAGATGCATGATGCAAGCCCACAATCCCCCGAAAATCAGCCAGAGTAAATTCAGTGGAATGCGAATGCAACCAGTTGGACTATTCGATTCTCTTACTGTAGAGCCAAAAGGCCATAGGCAGAGCAGACCAATCTTGAATGTCTGTATTGCAAACGGAATGCCGATGATAGTACATGCAAGAGCCAGACTTCCGGTGAAATAACCGATGGCAGCTTCGAGACCTCCGAAGAGCCACCAAAGTAAGTTTCCTATTATGCGCATAAGATTATTCTTTTCATCATTTATATCAAGAATGGATCAAGCGTAGCCAGCAGTTCGGCTTTATCTACCACACCGCTTGTGCGCCACAATACTTCTCCGTTTCGGAAGAGCATCAGTGTAGGCACGGATTGGACGCGGTATTGGCTTGCTGTTACGCCGTACTTATCTACATCCACCTTGATGATTCGGATGCGGTCGCCCAACACACTCTTTACCTGCTCCAGAATGGGGTGCATCGCCTTGCAAGGTTGGCACCAGGTAGCAAAGAAATCGACCAGAACAAGCTGGCCACTGTTTATTACATTATTAAATGTCTCCATAATTATCTGTCTATTTCCGTGAAACGATTAAAAGTTTGCCGAAAACTCCATCAGCATTTTCTGGGCAAGGGGAGCGTACCAGGTCTTCACCTCCTGCTCAGTAGGCGTATGACCGCCAGGGAAATGGAAGGCTTGGTTGTAATGCTTCAGGAAGAGAGGGGAGAAGTGAGCCAGGGTGTCCTGCTCACCAAAAAGTCCCCACACACGATCCTTATAATAGGGGTTGCAATGGTCAAACTGCACGGCTTCCAGCTCCGCAAACTCCTCAATCAGCGCCTCGTCAATCACCAGCCGCTGATTGCCGTCCCTTCTCGGCGCCTTGTATTCATGCTCGCCGATTCGCTCCTTCAGAAACTCCGTCATCATGAAATACGGATTGCCGAGCAGGGCAGGAATGCCCATCATCGGAGCCAGCATCTGGGCGAGGAAAGAGCCGCAGCTGTTGCCCAGAAGCAAGTCGGGCTGCTCCCGGTCGATGATGGAGCGAATCTCCTTCAATGCCTCCTTGGGGTGCAAAGGGAGGTCGGGAGTCAGCACCACCGCCGTCCCCTCAAACGCCTCTTTCAAGGCTCTCGCCATCGGACAGCTGCCCGTGGCGAAGAATCCGTGTAGGAATAATATCTTCTTCATGCTCAAATCATTAGATAATGATGCGCCTGTAATCTAGGAGGATAAGCCATGCTCAACTCCATATCAGCGCAATATATCTGCAAAAATACAAAAAATATTCAGAAAAATGATTTTATGGATGGATTTTGTTTGCAGGGCGAACTTGATTTAACCTTATTTTATAAGATAGAGGGATGTTTTGAAAAACCGAAATCCTTAATGACCTTAATGACCGGATTTAAGGGGATTGAAAAATGAAAATGACCGATAATGAATTTGACACTACATGACCTCTTTAAACAAAAAGGCGTAAGGTATGGTAGATATAATCTTAGTAAAATGCAGAGCTATTTGCATTTATCTGTATTCTATCATCACGCACTCTACTGCCATAGAAGGTTCTACTGTGACGGAAATAGAGAATCAATTGCTCTTTGATGAAGGTATTTCTGCTAAAGGTAAACCCTTGGTAGAGCAGTTGATGAATCTTGATTTGAAGCATGCCTATGAGCAATCCATTCGATGGGCTAAGGAGCACAAACCTTTTTCTGTAGAAATGCTTAGGCAATTGTCTGCATTGGTGAAGAAGAATACCGGCAGCGTTTATAGCACGCTTCAGGGGGAATTCGATTCTTCTAAAGGTGACCTCCGTCTATTAGGTGTCACAGCGGGAGCTGGTGGACGTTCCTATATGAACTTTCTGAAGGTTCCTGCACGGTTGGCTGATTTCTGCAATGAGATAAACCGCAGACGTGAATTGCTTCTTGAAAACCCGAGTGAAATGGATGCATATTTGTTGAGCTTCGATGCTCATAACATCCTTGTCAGCATCCATCCTTGGGTGGATGGAAATGGCAGAATGTCGCGTCTCATCATGAACCACCTTCAGTTTGAATTTAATCTTGTTCCGACAAAGGTAATGACTGATGATAAGGCAGCTTATATTGAAGCTCTTAATGCATCTCGAGAAGAAGAGTCGATGTTACCATTCCAGTCTTTCATGCTTCAAGAACATATCAAAAATCTTAAGGCAGAGATTGAACAGTATGAAAAATCTATGGATGATGATGTCGTGATAAATGTCGGGAAAGATTTAAAAAATGTCGGGAAAGAAAAACTGATTGAACTTTCTGAACGTCAGCAGAATATCATTTCTGCTGTTAAACATCATCCGGCAATAACGATTCCGGAATTGGCGCAGAGAATGTCGGGAAAGAAAACTGTTACGACACGTACTATTGAAAGAGATATTGCTGCTCTTCAAGCCAAGGGAATCTTGAAACGTGAAGGCGGTAGAAAAAGTGGTAAATGGATAGTTGTAAACATCTGAATAATCCGAAATCCTTAATGACCTTGACCTTCATGACCGGAAACGACCGCTCTCCTCATGATTTCTGAGGTGAGCGGTCGCTTCTTTTCCGTTGCCAATTCCTATCTTTCTACGCAATAATCACCCGGTGCATCTGCTTGATGAAATCCTTGAGATTCACAAACGTGTCGCCGAAGGTTTCGCGCCATTTCAGATCTTTCAGCGGATACTCCAGGAAGTTGCGGGTTTCTATGTCGCCGTTCATGCTGATGTAATCCAGGATGTTCTTCAGATAGATCTCCTGGTCTGAGGTGAGGTTGTAACCCTCTATGAACTGCTGATAGATCTGAAGTGCCTTCTTGCGGTCTATGCCGTTGATTACACGGATAAACGCAGCCACATTGTTCCTGTACGGATGACCCTCGGTAAGCTCGTCGTACTCATCCCTGGTGCCCAGCTCCTCGAAGAAGATGCGCTCCAGCTCCTCTATGTCGGCAGAGGTCAGCTGCTCGAAATGCTGAATCTTGCGCAGTGTATTGTTGTTGCTGTTCTCTGCCAGATAGTCGATTACACGCTGCTTGTAGCTGGTCTTGATCACCTCATCCTCGCCACCTTCCACTTTGGTGTAGGTGTCTTCTATGTCGATGATAAACTTCTTGCCGCCACGCTGCTCCTTCAGCAGATGAACCAGTCCTCTCAGTTCCCTGCGCACATGCTCCAGCGCATCCAGCGACTCATTTTCCCAGAACACTGGCTTCTGAACCTTACGTATGGTGTCGATGTGCTCCATCACAGCCGGAATGGAGGCCTTCTTCTCCAGGATGGAAGCAATAACCGTTACCGTCTTGCGCAACTGACCTGCATGCCTGGTCGTATCGATATGCGAAAGCATGATGTGCAGCATCACGATGTCGAAGCGCTTGGCTTCCTCGTCATCCTTATCCACTTTAATCAGATTGCCTATCTCCTTGAGCTGCTGCACTTCTATCTCCGACAGGCAGGTCCATTTCTCCTTATTTCTGTAAGGCTCGATGATATTCAGCCATGGGCGAGCCTCCTTGCGCTCCTTGCCGATGGCTTTCACCTGCTGATGGAGCAGGGTCTTCAGCTCATCATGCAGCTGCTTGTCAAATTCCTTCTCCTGATGCTCAGCGCTCTGCAGCTCCCTGGCAATATCCAGGCGCAGGCAGAAGAGCCGGTCGGTGAGCGATTTGCTGTCGGATGGATGAATGTCGTCGCCCTGTTTCGAGAAGAAGTCGAAATTGCCACACCAGTCGAAGATGTAGAATTCCTTCTTGTCTTCGCCCGGACCGAAAAGGTCCTTGCAGAGACGGGTTCCTCTGCCTATCATCTGCTCAAATTTTATCTTCGACTTGATAATCTTGAAGAATACAAGGTTCAGAATCTCAGGCACATCGATTCCCGTGTCGAGCATGTCCACCGATACGGCTATCTGCGGCATCTTGTCTTCTACCTCGAAGTCGGCGATGAGGGCAGAGTGGTTCTTCACCTGGTTGTCTATCAGCTGGCAGTAGTCAGCGCCACGCTCGGGATAGAGATGGCGGAAACGCTCCACGATGCGCTCCGCATGCCTGTGGTTGTAGGCGAAGATGATAGTCTTGCCCACGTCCTCGCCACTATGTACCTTCTGTCCGTTTGTCATCAGTTCTGACAGCACGTTGTCGATGGTGTCGTCATTGATCAGGTAGTTGAAGATCTCGTTGCCCTGAATATCCCGATGATATTCCTCGTCCTCCGGAATGCCCTTCATAGCCTTCTCATACTCCCATACCTTCTCCAGCTGCTCCCGCTGCTCCGGGCTCAGATCGTCGTATCTGATGCCTCGGTTGATCATCTTCGAGTTGCATTTCTTCAGTCGGTACGGACAGAGATAGCCGTCGGCGATGGCTTCATCATAGGTGTATTCAAAGTTAGGCTCATTCTCCAGTTCCAGCAGCTGGAAGGTGTTCTTGTCTATCTCGGCTCTTGGGGTGGCGGTGAGACCGATGAGCAGGGAGTCGAAATACTGGAAGATGGCGCCATATTTGCCGAACACGCTGCGATGCGCCTCGTCGATGATGATGAGGTCGAAATGACCGATGGAGAACTCCACTGGCTCGGCGTTGATGTAGTTGATCATCGTCTGATAGGTGGAGAATACGAAGCGGGCAGACTTGTTGGGTTCTGTATCGTCCGAGAGACTGGTCATGGTCTGGCTAGGTAAGTATTTTTCAAAGTTCTTGCGTGCCTGCTTCACCAGTTCCGTGCGGTCGGCGAGGAAGAGTACTCTCTTGATCCAGTTGTTGTTGTCTAGCAGTTTGCAGAGCGAGATGCTCACGCGCGTCTTGCCCGTACCGGTAGCCAGCACGAGCAGTCCACGGCGATGCTTTCCGTTGAGCCATTCCACCAGACTCTTGATGGCTGTTTTCTGATAGGGGCGGTTGGTGATTTCGTCGTCTATCGTCAGTTTGGTAATGTCAGCACGACCCCGTTTCTGAATCAGTTGTTCCAGGTCGTCGTGGCTATGGAAGGAGATGACTTCCCGGTCGGGATAGTCCATGCCGTCAATCACCCTGGTAGTGTATCCGTTGGTGTAATAAATTACCGGTCTTACACCATGCTTCTTCTCCAGGCAATCTGCATACTCTATTGCCTGCTTGCGTCCGGTTTCCGGGCTGTGGATGGTGCTTTTGGCTTCTATCACCGCTAGCGGTTTTCCGCCCTTGCTGAAGAGCACGTAGTCGGCGTAGCCGATGCCCGAAGGGTGGAATTGCTTGTTCATTCCCTCTATCTTTACCTCGATGGCAGCCTTTCCGCCCTGGATGTCGCCCTTTACGTGGAGGATTTCCCAGCCAGCCTCGTTCAGCATGTAGTCGATGAGGCATTGACGGGTAATGGCTTCGCTTTCAAGCGATTCCGAAGGCTGAGATTTTGGAGGTTCCGGATGCTCGATGGCCTCGCCGGGAACATGGTCTGTGAGGTCTGGGGATACGGTTGGCTCGGAATTGTCTGATGCATGAATCTGGGTGAAGTCCTGCGGGATGAGCGTAGCATCGAAGGCAAGCATTTTGCGGATTGCCTGCCATCGGTAGAGGAAGCCGGTTGCAACATAGAAGAGGGCTCTCAGACAGACGAAAGCGTCGTTTGCCTTTACCTGCTGGGCTCCGGTATGAGCAGCGTAGTTGCCTATTTTCTTTACCATGCGCATATTCTGTTCAAACTCCCAGTCTTCGTTGATGAAAGCATCTATCTGTGGGCGTTTGAGCATATTGTTCAAGGTTTCGTGCGGGGCGAGGGTAACGTTAGCCATCGCCAGATGGTTTTTTACGAGCCATTCCAGTGCCTTGCGTGCATTGGCGGCACTCTCTTCGGGGAATGCCTTCTGAAAGATTTCTGCCTTATCGCAGTATGCGTGTAGCTGGTGGAAGGCAGGAATCACCTCTGCCAGCTTTTTGATAAAGTCAAAATTCTTCATTGTCGTTTTATTTTTAATTGTTATTGTTATATTTTTGTGGGCAAAAGCCTTCAAATACCGGGAAATGACAAAGCCACCTTCAGCTTCTATTCGAACCAGTATTGCATGCGGGAAGCCAGCAGGGTTTCGAGATCCTGGATGGACTTCTGAACCTCCGATTTCTCTCGCTCGATTTGCTCTATGCGCTGGGCAAAGAGACGCTGGAGAGAGAGGGGTGGGAGAGGGATTGGTATTTTTTCTACATCCCCTTTTCTAAGGTTTGTCTGTCCTTTTCCATTGTCAAATGATAAAAGGTACGGATTCCTATTAATGATATTTTTTAAATAAACAGATGATCCTTCAAACCCTCTAAAACAGCATATACGTTGATTAAGAGTATATTTGTTATCTTCGTCTATTAAAAAACATTTTGCTAATGATTTTCCATTTGGTAAATCACTTAATACCATAACTATATCATTTTTTAATAAAGGAAATCGTTGAATACTTGTGTATTTTTTAATTTGACCTTCACTTGATATGAATTTGGCATTGATTAGCACAAAATTTCCATCCTTATCTACATCTTGTTCATGGGCAACGCCATTATAATATTTTGCAATGTCTTTTATTTTCTTCACTTCCCATCCCTTTTCATTCTCCACTGGGTCTCCAAACATCTCATAGAAGAGGCTTTGAGCGAGATTGTCGAAATCTTTAAGCTGCTCCTTCTTCAAACGAATCAACTCGTTTATCTTGTCAAGTTCGGAAACTATCGCAAGCTGAGTGGATAGGGGTGGGAGAGGAATCTTTATGCTTTCTACAATAGACTTCGAGATTTCCTTGAAAGTAGCACCACGTCCCAGGCTATTTAAATAGTCTTTCTTTAAACGTAAGAAGTAGAACAGATACTTATTATAGATTGCTTCTGAGCAGATGCAATTTTTAAATCCTTGATTACAATACATTTCTGCATTGGCAATTGCAACCTTACCTATAGGTGCTCGTGATGACAATAAGACTGTACCAACGGGTAAAAGGCGAAGTTTTGTTTTACTTAAAGCTTCGTCTGTAATTTGTCTTTCTGTTTTGTCAATATAAACAGTTGTATCATTCAATTCTGCTGGAGTAACCCAATAGTGACCTTTTCCCCAATATTCAGGAATGTTCGTTTTGGGTGTTGTTCCTGTTACAACTTCACACACTTCCCCCAGTTTCTTATATTCCCATCCCTTTCTCATACCATTTCCTCCTTCTTTTCATCTTCTTCCAGCATCTTGCACAAATCTCTATATCCCTTCAGAAACTCGCCTTCAGTCTCTTCCAGTCTTACTAGAATATCCTTTACAGGCTCGTATTCCACCTTCTCACGCTCTATCTCTTTATACTTATTAATAGAGAGGTCGTAATCGTTCTGGCGGATTTCCTCTACGGGTACGAAAAAGCTCTGGTCCTTGCGGGTGCGGGAACCCTCAGACTCAGGATGCAGGAAGCGGTTTACCACATCCGGAATATCATTGTCGGCTATCGGCGTACGCTTGTCATCGAGCGAATATCCATCCGCCTTCATGTCGTAAAACCATACCTTATCCGTTCCACCACAGTTGGTCTTGCTGAACACAAGAACGGCGGTAGAAACTCCGGCGTATGGCTTGAACACGCCACTCGGCATGGAAATGACGGCACGCAACTGCTGGTTGTCAACTATCTCCTTGCGGATAGCCACGTGAGCCCTGGAAGTTCCGAAGAGTACTCCATCGGGAACGATGCTGGCGCAGCGGCCGCCCAACTCCAGGGAGCGGACAAACTGAGCCAGGAACAGCAGCTCGGTCTTGCTGGTGTTGGCGTAGGCAAGAATCTTCTTGTTCACATTGCCCTTGTCGAGACTGCCCGCAAACGGCGGGTTCGCCATGATGAGCGAGTAGCAGTTCTGGTCTTCGTTCTGCTCAGAGAGCGAATCGCGCCAGGCAAGTTCCGGGGCAGTAATATCGTGCAGCAGCAGGTTCATGGCTCCTATGCGCAGCATGGTCTGGTCGGTATCGTAGCCATTGATCATCGAGGTCTTCATGTGTTGCACCTGTTCTCCAGCATAGAGGATGGTCTCGTAATTCTCCTTGATGTATTTCACGGCTTCTACGAGGAATCCTGCCGATCCCATGGCTGGGTCGCAGATGTAATCCTTCGGTGTAGGCTGCATCATCTCCACGATCATACGGATGATGTGTCGGGGGGTGCGGAACTGTCCGTTGGTGCCGCTTGCCGCCATCTTGCCCAGGATGTATTCATAGACGTCGCCCATCGCGTCACGGTTGTTCATATCGAGAGAATCCACGCCGTCGATAACCTTGGTAAGAGTTCGGGCGTTGGGAATCAGGAAGATAGCCGACTTCATGTAGCGGCTGTAGGCGCTTTCTTCGCCCGTGCCGATGTGCTTGATGAATTCGAACACGTGCTGCCTTACCACCTTGAACATATTGTCGGCGCCCAGGTTCTTGAACACGTGCCAGCGAAGGCTTTCGTAAGGGATTCCAGCCTTCTCCTCATCGGTGGTAGCGTCGGGGTTAATCCAGAGCTGTCCTTCGGGGAAGGTAGGGTTCTGCACTTCGCTGTCAAAGTCGCGTGCGTTTTCCTCTTCCTGGAGCTGCTTGTCGTCGAGCATCTTCATGAAGAAGATGTAGGTCATCTGTTCCAATACGGTGATAGGGTTGGTAATACCTGCCACAAAGAAGGTGTCCCATATCTGGTCTATCTTGTTTTTGATTTCTCCTGTTATCATACTATTATTGATTTTTAAGGCAAAGATAATAAAAAAAAGGAAAACGAGCAAAAAAATGATGATTTTTTACTCGTTTTCCAACAACTTTTCTTTGAAAATCCTTAATGACCGAAAATGACCGTGCCCTTAATGACCGCCTTCCTGCTGCTTACATGCAGCTGGAAACTCCGAGCGAAGTGGCTATTGCGGTGAGAATGCTAATCGCAATCTGAATCACCATTTTCCAAGTATCCTTCTTCATAGACTTTTATCTTTTAGAAATTTACGTTGTCGCCGCCGCCGTCTTCACCGCCGATATTGCCGCCGCTGGTACCCTGGTCACCAGTGGTTCCGCTGCCGCCAGCTCCCTGCGTTCCGCTGCCTTCAGTTCCGGTAGTTCCGCTGCCGCCAGTATTGCTGCCGCCACCCTGGGTTCCGCCGCCAGTGGTTCCGCCGCCATCGCCACCTCCATCAGGAGTAACTGGCACGTTGAGGTCCACGTTGGTCTTGCCCTCCTTGATCGCCTTGATCACGGCTGCCTGAGCGCTGCGGCTAGCCACGAGGTTGAATTCTGCGTCGTCGAGCAGGTTCTTGAACTGCTGGCCAGGCTCCCACTGAACCTTCACGTTGGTGATGTTCTGCGCCGTAAACTTGTCGGCAGTCTCTGCACCCTTGGAGGCGAGCAGGATAGAGAAGTCGCCCAGGTCGCCCAGTCGGATCTTCTTGCCTTCGAGCAGCATCTCTCTCATGCAGTCCACTGCCATGTAGAGGATGGCGCTGATGTCAGCTCTGGAATACACACTGCCGTGAGAAGTGATGTGCTTGGCAAACTTCTCGATGGTCATCACATCGGTGTACTGCGAGATGGCGAACGCATTCTGCTTCTCGGTCTTCACCAGGTCGGTGTCCTTCTTGTCCGGCTCCTTGCCGTCCTTCTTAGCCTGGTTGATACGTGACTTAGCCTGGTTGATCTCAAGGAGGTTTGCGTTCACGCTGCGCATTACGATGCTGTAGTTAATCATACTCTGTACTGTTTTTAAAAGTTCTTAGAAATCGCAACTACCCGGAAGCCCCCGTTTTCTGCCCCGATTCTGGGTCTTCATAGATGACCGGCGCCTGCCATCATTTAAGCCCCGCCCCGGTCTTCATAGATGACCGGTTTTCGGCACGATAGGCTGTTCCTTCGATTGCTGGTGCAAAGATACGAAGAATTTCTGTATCTACCAAATTTTGGCATGTGATAAGGGTCGATTTTCAGCAAAAACACTTACGATTTGAAACTTCGTTAAAAAACGGACTCTATTTCTTATGGGGCGCATCTCTATGTTTTTGCGGTATCGAAAACAATGTTTTGCTATATAAATCAGCATATTACGAAGTAATACCCGATTACATGGAAACGTATTCAGTATTCAGTATTCAGTTTTTTTCGCCCTTGTTACCATCCTGTGTATAGATAGTATATTATATATATATAAATATATATATATAATATAAAATAATTACTTATAATTTGTAACCACAGAAAGAGTAACTATCCCGAAAAAAACTGAATACTGAATACTGAACACCCTCTTAGGTACCATACGCCCTGGGTATCATGGCAGCATCAGGAAAAAGATAGTACTAGTACGCGTACATAGTACGTACTAGGTAAATACAAAAATATTTTCGTACCTTTGCACCCGTAATCAGGCAAGTAAAGTCTGGTTGCGGGCGTTTTTTGTTTATAGGAATCCGGTGCCGTTCCTGAAACAGAATTTTGGTGAATATCTCGCAGTCCAACCCTTTAACATTATATATTAATATGGTAAGAAAAGCTTATTTTTCTTTGGCGCAGGCATAGTCAAAGCTAATCGATGATGCAGAGAAACTGGTGAACCGCCATTACATCGAGAAAATTCCTCCGAAGGGAGCAAATGCCGACGGAGCTGACGGAAAGCAAGGCGGAAGGGTATTCAGTATTCAGTTATTCAGTTTTAAGAAGCTATTATATCGTTCAGACGGACTCGACCTGAGAGGTTTCAACGTTTAACAGTTTTATCCTGACGACACGCAAGGCTGTATCCTCGTTGGGTAGAACAAGCTTGAGGGCATGGTTGTGGACTCTCGCATCTGGCTGCAGCGATTCATCACCGCCATGATATCGGCTCGCGACCGAGACGAAAATATCTGGATTACCATCCAATAGATAGAGAGTATGTCATAACTTTTACCGTAAAAACAGATAGGGAACGCAGTGCGTTCCCTATTTATACTTATATTACTTTCCGATGCAGAAATGCTTGAAGATATTGTTCAGCGTTTCCTGGCTGCTGATCTGGCCGCCGGTGATTTCTCCCAGCTCCTCCAGTACCATTTTCAAATCTTCGGCGATGATGTCGCCGCTCATACCCATTTCCATCGACTCCAATACACGGGAGAGGGAATCCTGGGCACGGAGAAGAGCCTCGTAGTGGCGGGCACTCGTAATGATGACGTCGTTCTCGGTAATCTCCGGAATATCAGCGGCTTTTACCAATGCCTGCTCCAGGGATGAAACGTTCTCGCCCGTGCGGGCACTGATGAAAAGTGGGGATTCTGCTTCAGTGGATTCTGTTTCGCAGGAATCTGAACCGCAGGAATGAGTGAACTTATCGAACTCAAGCTTTTCACCCTCCAGCTTATCCATCTTATTGAATACCATCAGCAGCTTCTTGCCCTGGTTCTTCTGCTTCATCTCCTCGATTTCTGAGACCGATGGCTGCTCGTCCAATAGCCAGATTACAATCTTCGCCTCTTCCATCTTCTGGAAGGTGCGCTCTATTCCGATGTTCTCTACCACATCATCCGTCTTGCGGATTCCTGCCGTATCTATGAAGCGGAAGGTGATTCCGTCGATGAGGGTGGTGTCTTCGATTACGTCTCGGGTGGTTCCGTGAATGTCGCTCACGATGGCTTTTTCCTCGTGGAGCAGACGGTTGAGCAGGGTGCTCTTGCCCACATTCGTCTTGCCTACGATGGCTACGGCTACTCCCTGCTTCAGGGCGTTGCCGGTCTCGAAGGAGTGGGCGAGGGTGGTAATCTTATGATTGATTTCTTCGGCTAGTGCCTGGAGATCGCTGCGGTCGGCAAACTCCAGTTCTTCGTGGTCGCTGAAGTCCAGCTCCAACTCCAGGAGCGAAGTCATCTTTAATAATTTTTCGCGCAGCAGGGAGAGTTCGTTACTGAAGTGACCCTTCAGTTGGCTAAGCGCCATCTTGTGGGTTGCCTTGTTGGTAGAGGCGATGAGATCGGCTACTGCCTCTGCCTGCGAGAGGTCCATCTTGCCGTTGAGATAGGCACGACGGGTGTATTCGCCGGGTTCTGCCTGGCGACATCCTACCTCCGTAAAGCGATGGAGAACCTGCTGAAGAATGTACCGGCTGCCGTGACAGGAAATTTCGGTGGAATTCTCGCCTGTATAACTGTGGGGTGCACGGAACACGCTCACCAGTACATCATCGATGGTGTTGCCATCCTTATCCTTGATTTCTCCATAATGCAGGGTGTAGGGCTTGGCTTCTTCCAGGGATTTGCCGTTGGCTGACTGGAAGATTTTGTCGGTGAGGGTAATGGCGTCGGAGCCGCTGAGTCGGATGATTCCGATTGCACCGCCAGCTGGGGTCGCCAGGGCGCAGATACATTCTTCTTGATTCTTCATTCTTTCTTGTTTATTTTAAAGCTTTTGCCCTTTCAGGGCGACAGGGTTGTTTGCTGTTTTAACCCAGGGCGTTGCCCTGGGCTAGGAGCTTCTGCCCTTTCAGGGCGTATTGCTGCAATGAGCTTCTGCCTTTCAGGGCGTTAGCGTCCCGCCGGATTTGCAATCCGGCGTTTAAAAATGTCCTAACCTATTTAGGATCTGCGGATTTGTAATCCGCAGCAAAGGAGTATGCTTTTCCTTTTGTTGGGGGATTACAAATCCCCCGGTTTTAATAGGTCGAACCTTTTTTTACGGCGGATTTCAAATCCGCCGGGACGCCTAGCGGGGGTGCGAGAGCTTTTGCCTTTCAGGGCGTATTGCTGCAATGAACTAGATTCTATCTAATACAACCTTGATGAGATTGTCGATGGAGCTCTTATAGCCTGTGTTGGCACTGAGGGCACGGCGATTGGCGATGACCATGCAGCAGGTGAGTGCCTTATGGCCTAAGAGGAGAGAAAGACCAGCCAGGGCTGAACTCTCCATCTCAAAGTTGTTGACGCGCAAGCCTTTATACTCGAATGCTTCAATCTTTTGGTTAAGTTCCGGATCGGCAAGAGGGGCACGGAGCTCTCTGCCCTGAGGACCGTAGAATCCGCCGCAGGCGATGGTGATTCCTCTTACCATGTCTTCTCCGGCAATCTGATTGAGCAGCTCTGGGGCGTTGTTCACGCAGTATGGATTGCCAATCTGGTCGTTCCACTTCACCTGGCGCTTGAATTCAGCCTCGGTCTCGAGGTCGCAGATTTCGTTGCGGCGGGCATAGAAGTTGATGAGTCCATCGAAACCGATGCTCTTCTGTGAAGCGACGAAGGTTCCTGCAGGACAGTTGAGCTGCAGTCCGCCGCAGGTTCCGATGCGCACGAGTGTGAGGGTAGTGTGCTCCGGTTTCTCGGTGCGAGTAGTGAAGTCGATGTTCTTCAGCGCATCCAGCTCGTTGACCACGATGTCAATATTATCGCATCCTATACCGGTGCTCTGCACGGTGATTCTCTTGCCTTTATATGTTCCGGTGATGGCGTGGAATTCGCGGCTTGCCACCTCGCACTCCTGGGTCTCGAAGTGGGATGCTACGAGGGCTACTCTGCCTGGGTCGCCCACAAGGATTACCTTGTCAGCCACCTGCTCCGGGCGCAGATGAAGGTGGAAGCAACTTCCATCCTCATTGATGATGAGTTCTGATTCTGCAAAATATTTGCTCATAATCTTTATGTTTTGATGGTTATAGATATTAAGGAGTTAAAGGAGTTAAGAAGTTAAAGGAGTTAAGACAACAGTCTTTTGGCGTAGTTTTTAATCTACTAGGTATTCGTCTTAACTCCTTAAACTTCTTAACTTCTTAACTCCTTTCCTTAAATTCCTTCCTTACTTCTGGAGAGGAATCTTCTTGACGCGGCGCTCATGACGGCCACCCTCGAAGGTAGTAGCGAAGAACTCGTCGAGGATAGCCTCGGCGGTCTTGTTGTCGATGAAACGTCCTGGAAGTACCAATACATTGGCATCATTGTGCTGACGAACGAGATGAGCAATCTCCTTGCACCATGCCAAACCGGCACGTACACCCTGATGCTTGTTCAAAGTCATGGCGATTCCCTCGCCACTGCCGCAAATGCCGATACCTGGATAAACCTCGCCGCTCTCAATGCCTTCGCCGAGCGCATGGCCGAAGTCAGGATAGTCAACACTCGCATCGCTGTATGTACCGTAATCCTTTACAGGATAACCCTTCTTCTCCAAATATTCCAATACGAACTGCTTCAATGGAAAACCTGCATGGTCGCATGCAATACCAACTGTCTTTACTTCCATAATACTTTAAGTTTTTAAGTGAAGAAACCGAGGTAAACCCTTATCCTTCACAAGGTTAATATTAAAAGAGTGAAAGGAGTCGGATGCCGGAAATGGAAATTTGCCATCCGGCAAAATCTCCAACTCCAGCTTCCAACTCCTGTTTAGTTTATGCTAATTAAGCCTCTGCCAAGAAAGCCTTGACCTGCTTGTAAACATTCTCACCTGTGTAGCCGAGCTTCTCATCGAGCACCTTGTAAGGAGCAGAGAAACCGAAGCTCTCCAAACCCCAAACCTTACCGTTGGCGCCTACGAGACCCTCGAGAGTTACAGGAAGACCAGCAGTCATACCGAAGATCTTAGCGTTCTTTGGCAATACGCTCTCCTGATACTCCTTGCTCTGACCACGGAACAAGCCCTCTGATGGAGCACTTACCACGCGAACCTTTATGCCGTCGGCACGCAAAGCCTCGCAACCTGCCTCCAATGTAGAAACCTCAGAACCGCTTGCTACGAGGATAACGTCTGGATTCTCGTCGCTGCCTGCTACGATGTAAGCACCCTTAGCTGCCTGCTCGTAGTCTGTACCTTCTGGCAACTTAGCGATGCCCTGGCGAGAGAAGATGAGCGCTGTAGGAGTCTCAACATTCTCCATAGCGAGCTTCCAGCAAACTGTAGTCTCGTCAGCATCAGCTGGACGGAATACGCGAACGCTGTCCTTGCCTGCGTGGTTCTTCAACTTCTCCATCAGGCGGATCTGTGCCTCCTGCTCAACTGGCTCGTGAGTAGGTCCGTCCTCACCAACGCGGAATGCATCGTGAGTCCAGATAAACTTAACAGGAACCTGCATCAGGGCAGCGATACGAACAGCTGGCTTCATATAATCAGAGAATACGAAGAATGTACCCATTGCTGCAACCACACCACCGTGGAGCATCATACCGATACACATATCAGCCATTGTCAACTCAGCAACACCTGCCTGGAAGAAAGCACCTGAGAAGTCACCACGAACGATGCTCTTGGTCTTCTTCAAGAAACCATCTGTCTTATCTGAGTTAGAAAGGTCAGCAGATGCACAGATCATGTTAGGAACCTGCTCTGCCAAAACGCCGAGACAAGCAGCAGAAGCAGCACGAGTAGCTGAACCAGCCTTCTGCTCTACTTTGCTCCAATCTACCTTAGGAGCCTTGCCGCTGAACCACTCATCCATCTGAGCAGCCTTCTCTGGGTTAGCCTTGCGCCACTCAGCCTCTGCAGCCTTGCGCTCAGCAACAATCTTCTTCAACTCCTCAGCACGCTTAGCGTAGATCTCCTTTACATCGTCGAAGATAACGAATGCATTCTCAGGATCACCACCGAGGTGCTTGATAGTGTTAACGTAAGCGTCGCCACCGAGAGGAGCACCGTGAGTATTGATGCAAGCCTCGTAGCTTGTGCCGTCTGCGCGGAGAGCACCCTTACCCATTACGGTCTTACCGATGATGAGGGTAGGGCGATCCTGCTCCTTCTGGGCAGCATCGAGAGCCTCACGAATCTGAGCTACGTCGTTACCATTGATCTTGATGACATTCCAGCCCCAAGCCTTGTACTTCATCTCTGTATCCTCGTTCATTACGACGCCGCACTCTGTAGAGAGCTGGATGTCGTTGGAATCGTAGAACATGATAAGGTTGTTCAAACCGAGGTTGCCGGCGATACGACCTACACCCTGAGAGATTTCCTCCTCTACAGCACCATCAGAAATGTATGCGTAGATCTTGTGCTGCATCATGGTTGAACCCAGACGTGCCTCAAGGAACTTCTCAGCAACAGCTGCACCAGCTGCGAGTGCGTGACCCTGACCGAGAGGACCTGATGAGTTCTCGATACCACGCTCAAGGTCGAGCTCTGGGTGACCTGGAGTTACTGAACCCCACTGGCGGAACTGCTTGAGGTCTTCGATAGAGAAGAAACCGCGCAAAGCCAAACCTGCATAGAGCATTGGGCTCATGTGACCTGGGTCGAGGAAGAAGCGGTCGCGACCAGTCCATGTTGGATCTGCTGGATCATAAACCAGGTACTCTGCGAAGAGCACGTTGATGAAGTCAGAACCACCCATAGCACCACCTGGGTGACCAGAGTTTGCCTTTTCTACCATTGAAGCAGCCAAGATACGGATATTATCTGCTGCATGATTCATTACTTTAATGTCGTTCATCATACAAATGTATTTAATGTTGTTGTTATTGTTTTTCTGCTGAAACTGATTGCTCATCAGCCTCTTATCGTGAAGAGGACTGATGATATGAGCAATTTACCCTACAAAAGTACTATTTTATTTTCAAAACTACGATAGATTTTGCAGGAATTTTCACTTTCAAGGTGTTTTTCTTCAATTTTGCATCCTTGAATGTTGCTGGCTTCACTACATCCGGGTGCTCGAAATCGTTGAAATCGCTCACCTTCTTGCAGGTCAGGATCTCGCCTGCCACTGTCTTTGGAGCCTTCAGTCCATCGAGGCTGAACACTACCTCCTGAGCCTTGTCGAGGCTTACGTTGGCGAGTGAAACCACTACGGTGCCGTCTGCCTTCTTGGCTGCAGATGTAGAAACCACAGGAATCTTTCTGCCATCCTTGGCGTGATCATCGCCACGGACATCCATAGAATCGCACTTCACGTCCATTGGGAGATAGGTAGCATCCTGGAAGTCCTTGTACATCTTGAACACGTGGTAGGTTGGAGTGAGAACCATATGACCGGTGCCCTTGGTGTCGGTGAGGATCATAGACTGGAGCACGTTCACTACCTGAGCGATGTTTGCCATCTTGATGCGGTCGGCGTGACGGTGGAAGACATTCAATGAGAGAGCTGCGACGAAAGCATCGCGCATGCAGTTCTGCTGATAGAGGTGACCCTTGATGGTTCCTGGTTCCTCATCCCACCAGGTTCCCCATTCATCTACGAGCAGACCGATCTGCTTCTTAGGGTCAGCCTTGTCCATAATGGCTTCGTGCTTCTTGATTACGTCTTCAATGCCGAGACATTTGCCCATAGTCCAGTAGTAGTCGTCGTTGCTGAACTTGGTGGCAGAGCCCTTGCTTCCGCTCCATCCGGTTACTGTATAATAATGTAGGGAAATTCCGTTGGCACGGTGACCTACACGGTCCATCAGTACCTTGGTCCAGTTGTAATCGTAGTCGCTGGCTCCTGATGCAATCTTGTAGAGTTCGTTGCCATCATAGTTGCGGCAATATACGGAGTAACGGCGGAAGAGGTCTGAGTAGTACTCTGGGCGCATGTTTCCACCGCATCCCCAGCTCTCGTTGCCCACTCCGAGGTATTTCACCTTCCATGCCTTGTCGCGTCCGTTCTTTCGGCGGAGCTTTGCCATCGGAGTATCGCCGTCGCTGGTCATGTATTCTACCCATTTAGCCAGTTCCTCTACCGTTCCCGAACCTACGTTACCGCTGATGTAAGGCTCGCAGCCCAGCATCTCGCAGAGATTCAGGAACTCGTGGGTTCCGAAGGAGTTGTCCTCGATGGTTCCTCCCCAGTTGTTGTTCTGCATCTTAGGGCGATTCTCACGCGGACCGATTCCGTCCATCCAGTGGTATTCGTCGGCGAAGCATCCTCCAGGCCATCTTAAAACAGGCACTTTCAAGTCCTTGAGAGCTTGGAGCACGTCGTTGCGGTAACCCTGGGTGTTAGGAATGTTTGACTCCGGACCTACCCAGAGTCCACCATAGATGCAGCTTCCGAGATGCTCGGCAAACTGACCATAGATTTCACGGTTGATTTTCTGAGTTCCCTGACTCGCATGGATGGTTCCTGTTACATCCTGAGCCTGGGCTGAGAATGCAACTGCTGAAGAGAGGAGGGCAGCAGCGAAAAGTTTATTCATCATGTTTGTAAGTTTTGTGTTGTTATAAGAATAGGGGTAAATTGAAGTTTAAATTTATTGATAGTACGTTTGTGAGGGTCAATTCCCCCCACAAACGTACTGAAAAAGATGGGATTATTTCTTGTTGGCTACAGCTGCCTGCTCGATGGCAAGACCAGCCTTGTAGGTTTCGATGTACTTGTCGAAACCTGCTACGTCTTCTGCTGTAGGAGCGATTTCTACACCTGTATTGCCGGCAAATACCTTCTGGTCGAGGTAATCAGCCAGGCTCAGCTTCTCAGCATTGTTGACGAGATAGCCTGCGAGCAGGGCAATACCCCATGCACCACCTTCGCCTGCAGTCTCCATGACAGAGATAGGGGAGTTGATGGCTGCTGCGAGAATGCGCTGACCTACACCCTTGGTCTTGAACAAACCGCCATGACCGGTGATGCGGTCCACCTGTACCTTCTCGTCCTTGAACAATACATCGTTACCAATCTTCAATACGGCTACTGAAGCGTAGAGGTTGGCGCGCATGAAATTGGCGAGGTTGAAGTGGTCGTTGGCTGAACGTACGAACATTGGGCGACCCTCAGCCAAACCGGTTACAGGCTCACCTGAGATGTAGTTGTAAGCAATCAGTCCGCCGCAGTCTGCATCGCCCTCAAGAGCGTGGTTGTAGAGCTTGCCGAATACCTCGTTCATATCTACCGGAACACCGAGCAACTCCTGGTACTGCTTGAACAAGCCTACCCATGCATTGAGGTCGGAAGTACAGTTGTTGCAGTGAACCATGGCAACAGGACTGCCGTCTGGAGTTGTCACCATATCAATGACTTCGTAAGGTTGGCTCAAGGCTTTCTCCAATACAATCATTGAGAAAGAAGAAGTACCTGCACTTACGTTACCTGTGCGCTGACGAACAGCATTGGTAGCTACCATACCCGTACCTGCATCGCCCTCAGGAGGACAGAGAGGAGCACCAGCCTGGAGTGTGCCAGATGGGTCGAGCTTCTTGGCACCTTCCTCGGTCAGAACGCCTGCGTCTTCACCTGCGTTCAAAACCTCTGGGAGAATGTCGAGAATCTTCCAGCCCAGGTTCTTTGGCTCGATGAGCTTGTCGAACTTAGCCACCATCTCAGCATCGTAGTTGTTGGTGTTGGAATCGATAGGGAGCATACCTGATGCATCGCCTATGCCCAGAACCTTCTTGCCTGTCAACTGCCAGTGAATGTAGCCGGCGAGCGTGGTGAGGAAGTCAATCTTGTTGATGTGCTCCTCACCGTTCAGGATAGCCTGATAAACGTGAGAGATGCTCCAACGCAATGGGATGTTGAAGTGGAAGAGCTCTGAAAGCTCGGCTGCTGCCTGGGCGGTGTTGGTATTGCGCCAGGTGCGGAAAGGAACGAGGATGTTCTCATCCTTGCCGAAAGCCATGTAGCCGTGCATCATCGCAGAAATACCGATGGCAGCCAACTGCTTGATTTCGCAGTCGTACTCAGCCTTCACGTTCTTGCGGAGGTCAGCGTAGCAATCCTGCAAACCTTTCCAGATGGTGTCGATGCTGTAAGTCCACAAGCCATCAACCAACTGGTTTTCCCACTCAAAGCTACCCTGTGCGATAGGGTTGTTGTCGGTGTCGATCAAGACAGCCTTGATTCGGGTAGAACCAAACTCAATACCGAGAATGGCCTTACCTGATTCTATAATAGTTTTTGCGCTCATTTCTTATAATATATTAAAAATTATCGCAATGCCTTGTTGAGCATGTAATAAATCTCGTTGTTGCGGAGCTGCTGCTTGAAGCTGCTGATAGTTGTGTTCTTGTCGATGTTGACGAACTCAATACCCAGAATCTCGCAGAAGTCCTCCCAGTACTCAGCAGTGATATCGTAAGAGAATGCACTGTGGTGAGTACCACCAGCGAGGATCCAAGCACCTGCACCAATCTCGAAGGTTGGCTGTGGAACCCAGAGAGCTGAAGCTACAGGGAGCTTAGGCATTGCCTTTGGCTCGATGCACTCTACCTCACTTGCGATGAGACGGAAGCGGTTGCCGAGGTCAACTACAGTTGCCTTAACACCCTTACCTGTCTTAGATGTGAATACGAGGCGAGCTGTCTGCTGCTTACGGATACCGATGCCGAGGAAGTGAACCTCGAGCTTTGGCTTGTCTGTAGCGATCAATGGGCAAACCTCGAGCATGTGGCTCTGGAGGCTAGATGTGCGGTCCTCTGCGAAGTTGAGTGTGTAGTCCTCGAGGAATGAGCAACCCTTCTCCAAGCCCTGGTTCATAACCCAGAGTGTGCGGTAGAGGCAAGCTGTCTTCCAGTCACCCTCTGCACCGAAACCGTAACCCTCTGCCATCAGGCGCTGTGAAGCCAAACCAGGAATCTGGTCGAAACCGCAGAAGTTAGGATCGTCGATGTCTGCATCGCCGAGGTCATCGAAGTTGGTTGTGAATGCTACTGCGTTCTCGTCCTTCAATACGCGACGGAGAGCAATCTCAGCCTTAGCAGCGTTCTTTACCTTCTCCCAGTAAACTTCCTCGCCAGACTCATCAATCTTGATAGTATATTCCTTCTTGTACTCCTCAACGAGAGCATCTGCCTCTGCATCAGTTACCTTCTTGAAGTACTCCATAAGTGAAGATACTGGATAGTAATCTACGTGGTAACCCATGCGCTGCTCGAACTCTACGCGGTCGCCATCAGTTACGGCTACGTTGTTCATGTTCATACCGAACATGAGGCAGCGTACGTTGTGAGCATCAGCAACACCTGCAGCTACGCGAGCCCATGTTGCAATCTGCTTCTGAGCCTCTTCGCTCTTCCAGTAACCTACAACTACCTTTCTAGGGATGCGCATACGGGTGCAGATGTGACCGAACTCGATGTCGCCGTGAGCAGACTGGTTGAGGTTCATGAAGTCCATGTCGATAGAATCCCAAGGGAGTTCTGCGTTATACTGAGTGTGGAAGTGGAGGAGAGGCTTCTCGAGAGCCTGCAAGCCCTTGATCCACATCTTAGCAGGAGAGAAGGTGTGCATCCATGTGATGATACCTACGCACTTAGCGTCGTTGTTGGCAGCCTTCATTACAGCCTCTACCTCTGCAGAAGAGTTAGCTGTGCCCTTGTAAACTACCTTGATTGGGATGATGCCACTGTTGTTCAGACCATCTACCATGTCCTTTGAGTGACCATCTACTATCTTAACTGTTTCGCCTCCGTAAAGAAGCTGTGCACCAGTTACAAACCATACCTCTAAATTCTCAAATGCTTTAATCATGATTGTTTGTTGTTTTTAAATATTGTGTTATTGAAAATCTTTTTTATTCTTCTGTCAGCATCAATCTCATTCGGAGATTAGTGCTTCTTCTGTCCGTAGTAAGCGTTAGGACCGTGCTTGCGGTTGAAGTGCTTCTCTACGAGCAATGGGTTCATGGTGGTGTTTGGATTCACGCTGAAAGAGATGAACGCCATCTTTGCCACCTGCTCGGCTACCACTGCGTGATAGACAGCCTGGTCAGGATCCTTACCCCATGTGAAAGGACCGTGGTTCTTCACCAGTACGCCTGGAGTGTGAACCGGGTTGATATTGTCCTTCTTGAATCTGTCAACGATGACTACACCTGTATTGTGCTCATACTCGGCCATCATATCCTCTGTCATTGCATCGGTGCAAGGAATGCAGTCGTGGAAATAGTCTGCGTGGGTAGTACCGATGTTAGGGATGTCCAATCCTGCCTGAGCCCAGGCTGTAGCGTAGGTAGAGTGGGTGTGAACCACGCCGCCCAACTCTGGGAATGCACGGTAGAGAACCAGGTGGGTAGGAGTATCTGAAGATGGATTCAGGTCGCCTTCAACAACCTTGCCGGTCTCCAGGTCAACTACTACCATATCGCTCGCCTTCATGGTGTCGTAGTCAACACCTGATGGCTTGATGACAACCAGACCCTTCTCACGGTCGATTCCGCTTACATTTCCCCATGTAAAGAGCACGAGATTGTGCTTCACCAGGTCAAGGTTTGCCTTGAACACTTTTTCTTTTAATTCTTCTAACATAATATATTTCGTTAAAGTTATTTATTTTCTATTTCAAGATGAACGATGGGTCTTCCTCGTATGCTTTCTTGTTGAAGCGGTAGAGGGCGGCGCCTCGTTTCGAAGTAACCTTGTCGATGAGTTCTGTCTTCTCGATAAAGTCAATATCCTTCACGCGCTTGCGGAAGTTGCGCTTGTCAATCTCTTCTCCCATCACAGCCTCGAACACGTGCTGAAGCTGAGTCAGCGTAAAGAGGTCGGGGAGGAGCTTGAAGCTCAGTGGCTCATGATTGATGCGACGGCGGATCTGACAGATGGCGTCGTGAATCATGGTGCGGTGGTCGGAATAGAGTTCTGGAAGTTCGTTCAGACTTACCCATTCCAGACCGTGCTCGATGCGGAGACTATCATCGTAATCTACCACATTGATGAGGGCGCAATAGGCGATGGAGATAACTCGCTCACCTGGGTCACGGTCGATTCTGCCGAATGCACCCACTTGTCTTATATAGAGGTTCTTCATTCCAGTTAGATCCAGGATAACTCTGTTTGCAGCGTCCTCTAGATTTTCGTTGGCTCCAACGAAACCACCATAGAGTGACCATTCGCCACGTCCCGGGTCCATCTTTCGTTTGCCTATCAGGACTTGAAGGTTGTTGCCGTTAAATCCGAAGATAATGCAATCCACGGAAACCAGAACCTTGGGGTATTCGTTATAAAACTGCGTCATGGTCGTGTTGATTTTTGATGTTAAGATTCAATGAATTTGATTGATAGTTTTGTTTACTTCAGCTTATGGCTGCGCTTCTGAATGCTCTTCTGGCTGAGTTTTCTAAAAGGAAGCCTTGTCGCCAAAGAGTTTCTTTAGGGAAGTTGGGAGTCAGAAGGAGAAGAAAGGAACCTGCTAACTATACACACTAAAGGAAAATTCCATCCTTTCAGCTTCTAACTCCTAACTTTTTCTATATTTTACCAGAAGTAAGCGTAGAATGCAGCGCAGAGGCCGATTACTACGATTGTACCAATGATATCGAACGCACCCCAGCTCTCACGGATAGACTTCTTGAAGTCGGATGTGAAGGTGATTGCCTCTACCTGCTCCTTGCTTGGGGCTGGAGTGAAGCAGCTCACTACTACCATGAAGATGATGAGGAAGATGAGCAGCCAGCACTCGAATACGAGCCAGTTGGTCTGCCAGAACCATGCGGTGTAATCCCAGAATGCACCATCCATTGTTGCCTTACCAGTATCGGTAATGACGTTGGTAACGAGGCGGAGCATACCGATGAGGAAACCGGTGATCATGGTGTACTCACCTGCCTTTGGAGTAATCTTCTTGAAGAAAATACCCATCGCAAATACTGCTACCATGGCTGGAGCCAGGAGTGACTGGATTCCCTGGAGGTAGTTGTAAAGGGTGTCCATCTTCATCATGATTGGCAACCAGGCAAAACCGAGAATTACAACTACTACGGTAGCGATACGGCCAACGAGTACGTAGTGAGCCTCAGACATTCCCTTCTTCAATGGCTTGTAGAAGTCCTCGGTGAAGAGGGTAGCACAGCTGTTGAAGAATGCTGCCAATGAAGCAACGAGTGCGCAGATGAAACCGATGGTTACGATTCCCTTGATACCTGCAGGAAGCACGGTCTTTACCATGATGGCGAAGGCTGCATCAGTCTCGTTCATCTGGATTGCGCCCTTCTGAGCCAAGGCTGCTGCAATCATACCTGGAATGAGGAACATGAAGCAAGGGAGAACCTTGAAGAAACCGGCTGCGATAGTACCGCGGCGGGCACGCTTCATAACTTCTACGTTGCTTTCGCCAGGAACCTGACCGAGTACACGCTGAACGATATGCTGGTCAGTACACCAGTACCAGAAACCAATGATGGTTGCACCGATGAATACTACGAAACCTGGATACTCCTGATACATAGAGTCACCTGCCTCCCAGTGGAACATGTGGGTTGTTCCGTAGCCGTTGTTCAACTTGCCGCAGTAGTCCATCATATCTGCCCAACCTGCAGAGACGCTTCCACCACCGAGGGTAGAGAGACCGAGGAAGAGCACGAGGAATGAACCGATGACGAGAATAGGAGTCTGGATGGTTGACAATGTCATCACACCCTTCATACCACCGAATACGGTGAAGATGGTGGTGAGGATGATCAAACCGATAGCACCTGCCCAGAAGTTCAAGCCCCAGAGATACTCGAAGAAAATACCACCTGTAAGTGCAGTAACGCTCACCTTGGTGAGAATGTAAGCAACGAGTGTGATGATAGAGAGCCATGAACCTGTACGCTGAGTATAGCGGAACTTCAGGAAGTCTGGCATGGTGATGATCTTACCCATCTTGTTGATGAGCAACTGATAGAAAGGTACGAACAACCAACCGAGGATGAGGATCATCCAACCCTGCATCTCCCAGTGAGCCATACCTACACCGCTCTTGGCGCCAGTACCAGCAAGACCCACGAGGTGCTCTGAACCGATGTTGGCTGCGAAGATAGCCATACCGATAACATACCATGGCTCGCCCTTACCGAAGAGGTAAGCAGAAGAGTCTTCGCCCTTCTGAGCCTTTCTGTCTTTCACAATCGCATGCCAGACAGCCCAGATTACGCCGATTACACCAATGGCGAGTACTGTCCAATCAAGCCATACGAATTCTGTTGAATTCCAATTCATAATTACTATAAGATCGTTTGTTTATTTATTATTGTTTATTCTTTCTTTTATTGGATGCTTTCCCGAAGGAGTCTCGGAAGTCTTATCCCGTAGGCGTTCCGGCGGATTTGCAATCCGCCGTCAAGCAAGTTGTCATTAGCTTGCCCCACAGGGTTTCGGTGGATTTGTAATCCGCCGCTTTGCCATTCCTTACTTCTTAACGCTGAACTTGTAAGCGAGGTGAGAGTAGTACTTCTCTCCTGGCTTCAAGGTTGCATCTGTCCATCCCTTTACGCCCTGGGCAATCTTGGTTGGTGAATCAGGATACTTCTGGCTCTCGAAGCAGACGCTCACGTGCTTAGGATACTTGATTCCATGCTTGCAGGCAATGCCTGTACCCTGGAAGTTACCAGTATAAACCTGGATTCCTGGCTCATTGGTGAAGACTTCAAGGAGGATTCCGCTCTTTGGAGAGTAGAGGCTTGCGCAGACGGTCTTGTCGTCGCCCTTGCCATCCTTATAAGTGTTCAGACACCAGTTGTGGTCGTAACCTGTAGCGTTCTTGATCTGGTCGAAGCTGTAATCTACCTTCTTGCCAATCTCTGTAGGAGTGCGGAAGTCCATTGGAGTTCCTTCTACGTCCTTGATTTCACCTGTTGGAATATAGAGTGAATCTGCAGGTGTGAACTTATCAGCATTGATGTACATTACCTGGTCGAAACCTTCCTTGGATGGATCGCCATTCAAGTTGAAGTAACTGTGGTTGGTCATGTTAACCACGGTCTCTTTATCGGTTGTAGCACCAAACTCGATGTCGAGTGTATTGTTGCTCTTTACCGTATATTTTGCTGTTGCAGTCACATTGCCAGGGAAGCCATTCTCGCCATCCTTTGCCTGGATAGTGAAGGTTACAGAAGAATCATTCTTCTCTGTAATGTCGTAAACCTGGTTCAACCAACCGGTAGCACCACCGCCGTGAAGACAGTTGCCATTGTCGTTTGGCTTCAGATTATATGTTTTGCCTGCAAGAGTCAACTTGGAGTCCTTGATACGGTTGGCGTAACGGCCTACTGATGATCCGTAATCAGAAGGAGAGTTGAGGGTGTCTGCATACTGGTGGATGTTGTCGTAGCCGAGCACTACATCTGTAGGCTTGCCATCCTTGTCAGGGACAGAGATGGAAACTACACGACCACCATAGTTGGTGAGGCAAACCTCCATGCCGTTGGCATTCTTGAGGGTAACTAACTCAGTCTTCTTGCCCAAAACAGTAGAATCGAAGTCTGCTGGATTCAAGCCTGACTGTGTTAAACTAGCATTGCTGCTTGAAGAACATGCTGAGAGGGTAGCGACTGCTGCGAAACCAACTCCCATAAAAAGGTTCTTTACGTTGTTCATTTCTAGGTTGCTTTTAATGTTGTTTACTAATTTTGGGTGTAAAATTACAATTTTATTTTGAAACCACAATACTTTTCCCAAACTTTTTTTCTTCTATAGTGTGTTTTTAACACTATTTGCATCAAAACCCTACTTTTCTGCTGCTTTTCCCGTGATTTTTGTCTTTAATCTGTGTTTTATGATAGGGGAGTGTCATTAAGGTCAGTGTCATTAAGTGTCATTAAGCTTTTCCGGTCATTAAGGTCACGGTCATTAAGGTCATTAAGCTTTTTCGGTCATTTCCGCCCGTAAGCTCCTCGCGCCCTGAAAAGAGCAAAAGCTTTCAAGTCGTGACAATATCTTATAACGAAAAAAACTGCAGCTGGCAAACACCAACTGCAGTTCCTTTATATTATAATAATGTGAATCTATTAGCAAACCTTGTGAGAACCCTCAGAGATAACTACTGGGTAAACCTCAGGTGCGTGACCATACTTAGCTGTGAACTTAGCTGTAACATCCTCAACGAACTTGTCGTAGATGTCGTCCTTAACCAAGTTGATGGTGCAGCCACCGAAGCCACCACCCATAATACGGCTACCAGTGACACCATTCTCCTTGGCAACCTCGTTCAAGAAGTCGAGCTCCTCGCAGCTTACCTCGTATTCCTTGCTCAAACCGTGGTGAGTCTCATACATCTTCTGACCTACAGTCTCGTAGTCACCCTTCTCAAGAGCATCGCAGACTGCCAATACGCGGTCCTTCTCGCCCAATACGAAGTGAGCGCGGCTGTAATCCTCTTCGCCTACCTCAGCGCGAACCTCTTCCAACTGCTCCCATGTGCAATCGCGGAGAGTCTCGAACTTAGCCTCTGGGTGCTTGGCAGCGATGTGCTTAACCACGTTCTCGCAAGAGTTGCGGCGGTCGTTGTATGGAGAACCAGCCAACTCGTGCTTAACCTTAGAGTTAACCAGGCAGAGCTTGTAACCCTTAGGCTCGAATGGGAAGTACTCAAACTCACGGCTGTTGCAGTCGAGACGCATCAACTTGCCCTCCTTGCCGAATACAGAAGCAAACTGGTCCATAATACCGCAGTTTACACCTACGTACTTGTGCTCAGTAGCCTGACCAGCGAGAACGAGATCCCACTTAGAAACCTTGTTGTCACCGAAGAGATCGTTCAAAGCGAAAGCGAAGCAGCTCTCAAGAGCAGCAGAAGAAGACATACCTGCACCGAGAGGCACGTCGCCATAGAATGCAGCATTGAAGCCCTTTACATCAACACCCAGAGCCTTCATCTCCTGGCAGATACCGTAGATGTAGCGTGCCCAAGATGCGCGAGGACCCTCTGGGTCGTTTACCTTGAACTCTACACGGTCCTTCAAGTCGATAGAGTAGAGCATCACTGTCTCTGTTCCGTTAGGACGGATCTCAGCCATAATACCCTTATCTACTGCACCTGGGAATACGAATCCACCATTATAATCTGTGTGTTCGCCAATCAGGTTAATACGACCTGGTGACATATAGATGTTACCTGTTTTGCCATCAAAGTGCTTGATAAAACGGCTTCTTACTTTTTCGATATCCATAATTGTTGTTGTTTAAAAAGTTATTATTAAAGATTTGATTATAAACTAGTTATTCCCGGATAAATCAAGTTTTGCTTCACCCGGGAATAGATTTTTCCGGAAATTACTCTACAGGGATGTCCTTGTTGACATTCTTGCAACCTGCGAGCGCATAGAAAAGAATGTATGCGATCATGGCGATGATAACCCAGTAAGATGCGATAGGGCCAGCAGCCTTAGCAACTGCATCCTGGATGAGAGGCATTACACCACCACCAACTACCATCATCATAAAGATACCTGATGCCTGAGCTGTGTATTTGCCAAGGCCCTCCACAGCAAGGTTGAAGATACCACCCCACATGATAGAAGTACACAAACCGCAGATGGCGATGAGCACACACTTGGTAGGGATTGTAAATGCTACAACGCCAGTACCATGGTCGTCGAGCTTGAGAAGGCTTGCAATCTCAGAATCACCTGCCAAAGAGAAGTTCAATGTGTTTGCCTCTGGCAAGAAGATGGCTGTGAGCAACAGGAGGATAGCTACTGTTGATACTACTGTCATCTGTGTCTTGGTAGAAACGGCACCGCTGATGAATGAGCTGAGGAATCGGCCGCACATCATAAGCAACCAGTAAACTGCTGCGAAAGCACCACCTACAGAAGCTGCACCTGTGAAGTCCATGCTACTGATGTAGAAGATAAGCTGAGCTGGAATACCAATCTCAACACCTACATAGAAGAAGATACCGATGACACCGAGTACGCAGTGACGGAAAGACCAAGGACTGTGGTCGTACTGCACGTTTTCCTTCTTGATGTTTGGCTCAGGAATAGCTACGAACCAGATGATGAAGAAGGCTGCGATGAATACTGCCATACCGATGAAGAGGAGAGGAGCAACGTCGCTCATACTGGTGTTGGCTGTAACAGTACCTACGAGCACACCTGCCAGCAATGGGGTAAGAGTACCACTCAATGAGTTCAATGTACCACCAATCTGAATGAGCTGGTTACCACGGTTACCACCGCCACCGAGCAAGTTCAACATTGGGTTTACCACTGTGTTAAGCATACATACGCAGAAACCGCAGATGAATGCACCCAACAGATAAATGATGAGGTTGAGGCAAACTGCGCCAGAGCTGAGTGTGAATACTGGGATGTCGTCACCGAAGATGCTTGATAAGTACTGGATCATCAAACCGATTGTACCGACTGCAAGTGCGATGAGAGCTGTTTTCTTGTAACCCTTGTTTTCGATCATCTTACCTGCAGGAATACCCATAAAGAGGTAAGCGGCGAAGTTCATGAAGTTACCCATCATGGCTGCCCAAGAGTACTTGAAGCCCCAGATGTTGCCAAAAGGTGCTCCCATGTTAGTTACGAACGAGATCATTGCAAAGATAAAACACATCGTGATGATTGCAATGACACGACCGTTGTTGTTTCCATTGTTTTGTTCCATTGTTTAAACTTGATAGTTGATATTGTTATTATTTAATGTTTATTCTAGTCAGAATTTTACCGCAAAAAGGAGTGGCTGCCTCGAAGTTCTCTTTCAGAGGCAGCAACTCCTATCTGATTATTAATGATTTATCTTATTTCTCTACACCAAACTTATAGATGGTCTTCTGGGTGTAGGTCTCACCTGGACACAATCTGCAGCTTGGGAAGTAAGGGTGGTTAGGTGTGTCTGGGAACTTCTGTGCCTCGAAGCATACTGCGCTGCGGCGTGGGAAGGTTGCACCATGCTGACCCTTGATGCCTGCCAGGAAGTTACCTGTGTACATCTGCAGACCTGGCTCTGTGGTGTAAACCTCCATGGTGCGGCAGCTTACAGGATCCTTGATGCGAGCAGCAAAGCTCAACTCGCCCTCTTCCTTCTTGTTCAATACATAGTTATGGTCGTAACCAGAACCATTCTTAATCTGTTCATCATCTGCATTGATGTCCTGTCCGATTGGCTTTGGAGTGCGGAAATCGAATGGAGTACCCTCTACCTTCAAGATCTCACCTGTAGGGATAGATGTCTCATCTATAGGGAGATAGTAGTCTGCGTTAACCTGACAGATGATGTCGTCAACTGTTGGGGTAGGGTTAGCAATACCCTGGATTGAGAAGAATGCATGGTGAGTGAGGTTGCAGATGGTCATCTTGTTGGTGGTTGCCTGATACTTGATGACGAACTCATTGTCGTCTGTCAAGGTATAAGCCACCCAGACGGTCAATTCTCCTGAGAAACCTTCCTCGCCGTATGGGCTGGTGTACTTCAGGACGACTGCGTTGTCGCTCATGCGGGTAGCATCCCAAACATGTGCGTGGAATCCTGTAGGACCTCCATGCAAGTGGTTCTTGCCATCGTTGCATGCTAACTGGTACTCCTTGCCATGAAGAGTGAACTTACCCTCTTTAATACGGTTACCGTATCGACCGATGAGGACGCTCAAGAAAGGCTCAGGTGAGTTGATGACGTCTTGGATGTTGTCGTGACCCTGAATGAGGTTGGCATAGTTGCCGTCCTTGTCTGGCATCATGATAGCTACAACAGCACCACCATAGTTCGTCACAGCAACCTCGTTGCCCTGATTGTTTCTCAACACGAAGAGATCAGTCTTCTTTCCCTGTACTGTGGTCTGAAAATCTTCTCTTTTCAAACCACACTTGTTAACTGGTTCTGTATTCATAATATGTCATTTTTTTAGTTACTCTACTTTAGAGTTCTAAAGTAATCTACTGCAAAGTAACTAAAAAAAAATGAATGTGACAAATTATTTAGCAATTATTTGATTTAAAAAAACTAAAAATTTCTAGGAGAGCAAATCTGCCACCACATAACTTGAACCGCCAACGAAGACAAAATCGTCTTTTTCTGCATTTTTTAGAGCAGCGTTATATGCTTCTTTTACAGAATGATATAGACTTCCGTGTAAGCCAAGCTTTAATGCAAGCTCGCTCAATTTCTCTACAGGGATGGCTCTTTTGGTAGAAGGCTGCGTCCAGTAGTATTTTACCCGGTTTTCCAGCTTTTCCTTCAATAGTTGTAATACATGCACCACATCCTTGTCATCCACCATGCCGAAAACGATGTGCTTGGTCTCGGCTTTTACGGAGTTGATCTGCGGTGCAAGGTAGTTCCAGCCGGCGAGATTATGGCCCGTATCGCAGATGGTGAGAGGAGTATCATTGAGCTTTTCCCATCTTCCGCGCAGACCAGTCAGTTCGCATACGTGGGCGAATCCTTCACGGATGGCTTCATCACTGATGGCGAGTTTCTGGCGCAGTATATGAAGTGCAGTCAGGATTGTCTTCTTGTTGCACTCCTGATAGGAACCCTTGAGCTCCATATCTACATCGCAGGTTTCGCTGCTTTCCAGACGGGTTACATCAAAGTCCTGGGCGAAAAGAATCGGTGCATTCTCAGCCTTCGCTTTGTTTTCGAATACTGGTCGGGTCTCCGGGAGGTATTCTCCAATGACTACCGGAACGCCAGGCTTGATGATTCCTGCCTTTTCACCGGCAATCTCGGCAAGGGTGTTGCCCAGGAACTGGGTGTGGTCGAAGCTGATGTTGGTGATGATGGAAAGGATTGGGGTGATGATGTTGGTGCAGTCGAGTCTTCCGCCCAGTCCCACTTCGATGACCGCATAATCCACCTCCTGCTCTGCAAAGTATTTCAGTGCCATGGCAGTGGTGAGTTCGAAGAAGGATGGATGAAGTGGTTCGAAGAAGGCACGGTTCTCTTCAACAAAGTCAATGACATACTGCTCCGGAACGCATTCGCCGTTCACTCGGATACGTTCTCTGAAATCTACCAGATGGGGAGAGGTGTAGAGTCCTACCTTGTAACCCTGGCTCTGAAGAATGGCAGCAAGGGTATGGGAGCTGGATCCTTTACCGTTGGTTCCAGCAATGTGAATGGTCTTGTACTTCTGATGAGGATGACCAAAGTGTTCATCCAGGGCGAATGTGGTCTGCAAGCCTGGCTTGTAAGCCTTCGCTCCGATTTTCTCAAAGACAGGAGTACTGTTGAAGAGATATTCTGTTGTTTCTTGATAATTCATTTTCTATATATATAATAATGTGTATAAACAAAAAGAGGCAATCCCAACACCGGCGTCAGCCAATGATTGAGATTGCCAGTAATCTTTTGTTTGTCTAGAAAGATATTGTTCTCTAGAAATCACTTTCTCCTCATGATGGGAGAAAGTTATTTATTGAAGAGATTCTTGATGCTGTCGAAGAGAGACTTCTTGGTAGCCTTGTCGGCCTGGAAGTTCTCGCACTCCTTGAACTTCTTCACCAGTTCCTTCTCCTCCTTGTTCAGAGTCTTAGGAATATAGACAGTGATGTTCACGATGATGTCTCCTTTTCCGTAACCGTATCCCTGGATGGCTGGCATTCCCTTGCCACGAAGGCGAACCTGTTTGCCCGGCTGGGTGCCCGGTTCAATCTTGATGGTGGTCTTTCCCTCCAATGTTGGGATTTCTACCTCACCACCGAGAACGGCTGTAGAGAAGTCGAGTACGAGATTGTAGTAGAGATCCTTGTCCTTACGCTCAAAGTTCTCGTTCTTTTCTACACGTACAATCACCTGAAGATCGCCGTTTACGCCATTGTGCTTACCAGCGCCTCCCTTTCCTGGAACTGTTACAACCATTCCGTCATCAACACCAGCTGGGATGTTGATCTCTACAACCTCCTCGCCAGTTACGATTCCGTCGCCGCCGCAAGCTTTACACTTGTTCTTGATAATGTGACCTTCGCCGCCGCAAGTAGGGCAGGCAGCCTGGGTCTGCATGGTACCGAACATAGAACGGACGGTGCGAACAGTGTAACCTGTTCCGTGACAGGTAGGGCAGGTCTCTGGCTGAGAACCACTCTCACATCCTGTACCATGGCAAGAAGAACATGGTACGTCCTTGCGAATCTTGAACTTCTTGGTGCAACCTGCGTAAGCCTCTTCCAAAGTAAGCTTAGCCTGTACGCGCAAGTCTCTACCCTGGTACTGCTGTGGCTGGGCACTTCCGCCAAATCCGCCAAAACCGCCACCGAATCCACCGTGACCGCCGAAGATGTCGCCAAACATCGAGAAGATGTCGTTCATGTCCATGCCTGCGCCACCGCCGAAACCGCCAAATCCTCCCTGAGGACCGTTGAATCCAAACTGATCGTACTGCTGGCGCTTCTGAGGGTCGTGAAGAATCTCGTATGCTTCGGCAGCTTCCTTGAATTTTTCCTCAGCCTCCTTGTTGCCAGGGTTGCGGTCTGGATGATATTTGATGGCTATCTTGCGGTAAGCCTTCTTAATTTCGTCTTCTGATGCCTGCTTATCTACGCCCAGCACCTCGTAATAGTCTCTCTTTGCCATTTTTCTCTATATTTTTATTGACCTACTGCTACTTTAGCGTGACGAATCACCTTGTCGTTGAGGGTGTAACCAGTCTGTACGCAGTCGATTACCTTACCTTTCTTGTCATCGCCCATTCCTGGTACCATAGCGATTGCCTCGTGGAAATCTACATCGAAATCCTTGTCAGCAGTCTCAATCTTCTTCACGCCGAGACCTTCGAGTGTCTTGATGAACTTGTTGAAAATCATCTGTACACCTTCCTTGATAGCCTTAGGATCTTCGCTCTTGTCGGCGAGTGCGCGCTCAAAGTCGTCGAGGATAGGAAGGATGGCAGAGATGGTCTTCTCGCCACCATTGAGAATCAGTTCTGTCTTCTCCTTCATGGTGCGCTTGCGGTAGTTCTCAAACTCGGCAGTCTTGTAAAGCAAAGCCTTCTTGAGCTCTTCTACTTCCTGCTGAGCCTTCTTCAGAGGGTCAACTTCAGTCTTGTCTGCCTCTTTGTCAGTCTTCTCTGTCTGATTGTCAGCATCTGCCGACTTTGTGTCAGCCTTTTCCGCATTCTGCTCATCAGACTTATTCTCTACGTTATCGTTATTCTGGGTAGCGTTCTGTTCTGCATTCTCATTGAGAACCTGCTCCTTTGCGTTACCGTCCTCTATATTAATTTTCTTTTCTTTTGACATAGCCTTAAATTTTTTAAACATGATTATTCTTTTATTGGTTGTTTTGACAAAAAGTGTGCCAACTCGATTCTCATCGAATTGGCACTTGTATAAAACTAAATGAATTAATATGTTTTTCTATTATTATTGTACTCCGTACATTTTAGCCTTCTGCTCCTTGATAGCCTCATCGTAGATGTACTCATCATAAGACATCAGCTTGTCGATGGTTCCAGAAGGAGTGAGCTCAATGATGCGGTTTGCCACGGTGTTGATGAACTCGTGGTCGTGGCTGGCGAAGAGTACATTACCCTTGAATGCTACCAGGTTGTTGTTGAATGCCTGGATACTCTCCAAGTCCAAGTGGTTGGTTGGAGTATCGAGAATCAGACAGTTGGCGTTCTGCAACTGCATGCGGGCAATCATACATCTCATCTTCTCACCTCCTGAGAGCACGTTCACCTTCTTCAGTACTTCCTCACCGCTGAAGAGCATTCTACCTAAGTAACCCTTCATGGCCACCTCGTTGCCTGGACCATACTGGCTCAACCAATCTACGAGGTTCATGTCGCTCTGGAAGAATTCTGTATTGTCGAGTGGAAGATAGGCTGTTGTGATGGTAATACCCCACTTATATTCACCTGCGTCAGCCTTGCGGTTGCCGTTGATAATCTCGAAGAGGGCAGTCATCGCCTTAGGGTTGTGAGAGAGGAATACTACCTTCTCGCCCTTCTCGATATTGAAGTTTACATTGTCGAAGAGAACTGTTCCGTCCTCATCGCAAGCCTTCAGACCTTCAACCTCAAGAATCTGGTTGCCTGGTTCACGGTCCATCTGGAAGATGATGCCTGGGTACTTACGGCTAGATGGGCGGATTTCCTCAACATTCAGCTTCTCCAACATCTTCTTGCGGGATGTGGTCTGCTTACTCTTAGCCACATTGGCAGAGAATCGGCGGATGAACTCCTCCAACTGCTTCTTCTTCTCCTCGGCCTTCATCTTCTGGTTCTGAGCCTGACGGAGAGCCAACTGAGAACTCTCGTACCAGAAAGAGTAGTTACCGGCAAACATAGTTACCTTGCCAAAGTCAATATCCACGGTCTGAGTGCTGACAGCATCGAGGAAGTGACGGTCGTGAGAAACCACGAGAACAGTCTGCTCGATATTGCTGAGGTATTCCTCCAGCCACTCTACTGTGTCGAGGTCGAGGTCGTTGGTAGGCTCATCAAGGAGGAGGTTGTCTGGGTTGCCGAAGAGAGCCTTCGCCAACATCACGCGCACCTTCTCTGTGTTGGAAAGCTCACCTACGAGCTTGTCGTGGCGATCTTCCTTTACGCCAAGGTTCTGAAGCAACTGGGCAGCATTGCTCTCAGCCTCCCAACCGTTCATCTCGGCAAACTTAAGCTCCAGCTCAGCAGCGAGGTTACCATCCTCTTCTGTCATCTCTGGCTTAGAGTAGAGGCGCTCGCGCTCCTTCATGTTTTCCCACAAAGGCTGATGACCCATCAGAACGGTGTCCATCACGCGGAACTCGTCATACTTGAAGTGGTCCTGCTCCAAAACGGAAAGGCGCTCGCCTGGTCCCATCTCCACTGTTCCCTTGTTTGGCTCCAAATCGCCGCTGATGGCGCGGAGCAGGGTAGACTTACCGGCACCGTTGGCACCGATTACGCCGTAAATATTACCATGTGTGAACTTGAGGTTTACATCTTTGTAAAGCACTCGCTTACCGAATTGAATTGCAAGATTTGTTACTGTAATCATTCCTTATTTCTAAATATCTTTTTATCTGATTTTATCTTTATTTGGGTGCAAAGGTACGAAAAATTATTTGTATATCAATGTTTTATTGGTAAAAGTTACTAATTTTTAGTTAAAAACTGGTCTCCTCTTTGTTATTTTGCAGAAAAGTCTTACTTTTGTAGGCTGAATTGGCGCCAATAGGGGCTGATTCTTCGGTTTGAGTGTTGAGAACATAAGATGAATCCAAAACACGAAATTGGTTTTAGAACATGAGACAACAAAATAGAAAAGGAAATTTTAATAAGCACACCAACAATGCCTATGGCTACGGAAATCCCAATGAATACGACCACTACAAGGTGGAAAAGCCTGCTCAGTTGTTGGAATGGCTGATGGAAAACGTGAAAGGTCCTAGCAAGACCAAGGTGAAGCAGACTCTGCAGGGCAGGGGAATCAAGGTGGATGGAAAGACCATCACCCAGTTTGACTATGCCCTGAAACCTGGTATGAAGGTAAGCGTGAGCAAGACCAAGAAGAACCAGGATGTCTTCAAGAGCCGTTATCTTAAGATTGTCTATGAGGATCGTTATCTCATCGTCATTGAAAAGAACGTAGGCATTCTCAGTATGGCTGCCGGTCATTCTACCCTGAATGTAAAGAGCGTATTGGATGATTACTTCCACAAGACCCGTCAGAACTGTCAGGCTCACGTGGTGCACCGCCTTGACCGAGATACTTCGGGCTTGATGATTTACGCCAAGGACAAGCAGACTGAACTTGCCCTGGAAGATGATTGGCACCATAATGTATACGACCGCCGATACGTGGCGCTGGTTTCAGGAGAGATGGAGGAGGATGAAGGTACGGTTGCCAACTGGTTGAAGGACAACAAGGCGTACATTACCTTTGCCAGCGATACTGACAATGGTGGCAAGTATGCTGTTACCCATTTCCATACCCTGCAGCGAACCACAGCGCATTCTCTGGTTGAGTATAAGTTGGAGACAGGCCGCAAGAATCAGATTCGTGTTCATACAGCCGATATGGGGCATCCTGTATGTGGAGACATCAAGTATGGTAATGGTGATGATCCATGCGGTCGCCTTTGCCTGCACGCCTATGTTCTCTGCTTCTATCATCCGGTAACCCATCAGCCAATGGAATTCGAAACTCCGATTCCAAATGAATTCGTCAGAGCGATGAAGGAAGACAACAGACCTTTCGATGAAAGAGGCAGAAATCCTAAGGAGGCAAACCGCAAGCCATTCAGAAAGGAGGGACGGAATGGATAATGATTTCTTTTATTATGCTTTTGCCCTTGTGGCGCTGGTTGTTGGTCTCTTTATCCTGAAGAAGGTTGCAACCTGTTTGGTCAAAACGGTGGTTGGAGTTATTCTCGTAGCTGTTCTTGCAGCCATCTATTGGCTTTATTTATCTTAAGGCTTTATTTTTCTTTAGAAGCTATTGGCTTTAATCTATTTTAAGCGTCAGGCAATTTCATAAAAAAATAGTCCGGTAAGAATCAAGCTTTCGCTTGCCTTACCGGACTTTACGCTATCTTTTTACCTTCTAATAATACCTATTTATATTGTCTTTTCAATTGGTATTGTCTGTTTGGTCAAAATTAGAGGATAGTCTTCACTGCCTCCAACATACCCTTCTCCTGGATAAGATCGAGATCCTTCTTAACCAACTCTGTCAAGCCTGGAACAGTCTCGTTCAAGTTCTCATGCCAGATGTAGTCGAAGCCGAGTACGCCCTCTGCTACCTTCTGGGTGTCGCCAGTAGCCCAAAGCTCTGTCAGCTTGTCCATGATCTTCTGGTCGTCGTTTGGCTGGATAGGAGCACCATCCTCACGAACTCCACCCTTGTAGTAAGTGATGATGGCTGCAAGACCGAATACCAATCCCTGTGGCAACTCACCCTTACGCTCCAAGTAGATCTTCACGCCTGGGAGGTCGCGAGTCTCGAATTTAGGGAATGAATTCAGCATGATGCTGGTTACCTGGTGGTCAACGAATGGGTTCTCGAAACGCTCCAATACGTCAGAAGCGAACTTCTGAAGCTCGTCCATAGGGAGGTTCAATGTCTGCATTAACTCTTCGAACTGTACCTTGTGGATGTACTTGCCCAATACAGGGTGCTCGCAAGCATCGCGAACGATGTTCACACCGCTGAGGTATGTAACAGGACTCAATACTGTGTGAGGGCCATTCAGCAAAGTAACCTTACGCTCGTGGTATGGCTTCTCGTTGTCTGTGATGAGAACGTGGAGACCAGCCTTGTGGGCAGGGAACTCTTCCTGCATCTGCTCTACTGTCATGTTTTCTGCCTTCTCGATTACCCAAAGGTGGAAGCTCTCAGCCTTTACTACGAGGTTGTCCTTGTAACAAACCTTCTGCTGGATTTCCTTGATGGTGTCGCGTGGGAAGCCAGGAACGATACGGTCAACGAGTGTTGCACAAACGTAGCAGTGGTTGGTAAACCACTCCTTGAAGCCCTCGTAGTCAGCACCCATATCTTCCTTCCAAAGCTCGATATACTGGTAGATGCATTCCTTCAAGTGGTGACCGTTCAAGAAGATCAACTCACAAGGCATCAGGATCATACCCTTGGTAGGATCGCCTTCGAAGAACTTGTAACGGTGGAACAGCAACTGAACCAACTTACCTGGGTAAGAAGCTGCAGGAGCATCTGTGAACTTACAAGAATCATCGAAAGCAATACCTGCCTCTGTTGTGTTAGAGATGATGAAACGCATTTCTGGCTGCTCTGCCAAAGCCATGAAAGCCTGGTTCTGAGAATATGGGTTCAACGCACGGCTGATTACGTCGATACGCTCCAATGTATTGATAGCCTGGCCGTTCTCCTTGCCCTGAAGGTTGACATGATAGAGGCAGTCCTGACCATTCAACCAATCTACCATACCGCCAGCCAATGGCTGAACGACAACGACAGAACCGTTGAAGTCGGTTTTCTTATTCATATTCCATACAATCCAATCTACGAATGCACGGAGGAAGTTACCTTCACCAAACTGAATGATTTTCTCTGGCGCTACGCTCTTAGGAGCAGTGCGCTTGTTCAATGCTTTAAGCTCTTTCATGATCTGTTTATATTGTTTGTTATTTGTTTTATTCGTTAGTTTCATAATAGAATATCATCTATTTCTTTCTCGATACTTATATCTTTCTGAAAAGGAATTCGTACCTAATTAAAAAGGGACCCGTACCTGTTAGAAAAGAAATTCTTATCTTTCTGAAATCTGATGCAAAGGTATAAAAAATATCGGTATCTTATATCGAAAAACCTGAAAAATCGTGCGTAAAGGTTTACGCTTCCAGTGCTGAATTTTCAGAGGATGGCGGGGTGGGATGAAATGAGGGAGTTTGTACGAGGACTGGGAACGAGAAACGAGAGTCTTTTCTTGTGGATGGAGCGAGATACGGGAGTCGAACCCGCCTCACAGGCTTGGGAAGCCCGTGCACTACCGATGTGCTAATCTCGCAGACAAAAAACTTTTGGAGGGAGATGCAAGCACGGCTTGCTGAAGAAAAGAGAGCCACGAGCGGGACTCGAACCCGCGACCCACGCATTACGAATGCGTTGCTCTACCAACTGAGCCATCATGGCTTTTCTCTTTAAGTGAATGCAAAGGTAACCAAAATTTTCTAATTGAGAAAATAATTTATGAAGAGTTTTCTTTCGGTTAACTATCATTAACAAAAATGGGGGCCTGCCTTTACAGACAAGCTCCCATAAGTAAAAGTATCTATACCAATTTAATCTTTTATCATATTTTTGAAAGTCAATTCGTCTTTCTTCGGATTCTTTCCAATGCTTATGGTAGCTCCTGGCTTCAGGTTACCTTCCATCAACAGCTCGCAGAGTCCGTCCTCCACGTAGTTCTGAATAGCCCGTTTCAATGGTCGGGCACCAAACTGCACATCGTATCCCTTGCTGGCTACAAATTCCTTTGCCTTGTCGGTCATCTGGAAATGATAGCCCAAATTCTCAATTCGCTTTACGAGTGATTTCAGCTCCAGATCTACGATGCTGGTGATAGCAGACAAATCGAGCTGGTCGAAGGTGATAATCTCATCGAGACGGTTGAGGAATTCCGGAGCAAACTGCTTGGACAGATGCTTCTGAATGACGCTACGAGCATATTCCTTATCCTTTTCGTCGATAGGCATTCCGTTGCTGCCGATTCCGCCTGCATTGAAACCAACGCCTCTGCCGAATTCCTTGAGCTGTCGGGTACCGGCGTTGGAGGTCATGATGATGATGGTGTTGCGGAAGTCTATCAGGCGACCGTTTCCATCTGTCAGTCTTCCTTCATCCATTACCTGCAGCAGGAGATTGAACACCTGGCTGTTTGCCTTCTCTATCTCATCCAGCAGAACGATGCTGTATGGTTTGCGGCGTACTTTCTCAGTCAACTGTCCACCTTCATCATAGCCAACGTATCCTGGAGGCGAACCGATGAGTCGTGAAGTGTTGAATCCTTCTGCATACTCGCTCATATCGATTCTGAAGAGTGCATCTGCCGAACCGAACATCTCTTCTGCCAGTTTCTTGGCGAGGTAGGTCTTTCCGACACCGGTAGGACCAAGGAACATAAACACACCGATAGGGTGGTTAGGGTCTTTCAGTCCCATGCGGTTGCGCTGGATGGATTTCACGACCTTGTCGATGGCTGCGTCCTGGGCAATCACTTTTTCCTTGAGTACCTTGCCCATATTTCTCAGACGGATATTCTCACTCTCTGCCATTTGCTGGACAGGGATGCCTGTCATGTTGCTTACTACCTTGGCGATTTCCGTTTCGTCTAGGGTGACACGGTGGTTCGGATCACCATGTTCCCATTGCTTGCGCATCATCTCAATGTCGCGTTCCTGCTTTGTCTGGTAGTCTCTCAATGTCGCAGCTATCTCGAAGTTCTGGCTTGCCACGGCAGCCTGTTTCTTGGCGATGGTTGCATTGAGCTTCTTTTCAGCCTCTATGAGTTCGTCAGGGACGGTCGCACTGTTAATGTGAATGTGAGCGCCAGCCTCGTCCATCACATCAATGGCCTTGTCTGGGAAGGAGCGGTCGTGCATGTATCTATCTGCAAGCTTTACACATGCTTTCAGTGCTTCGTCTGTGTAGCTCACATTATGATGCTCTTCGTATTTCTCCTTGATGTTATGCAGAATCTCCAGTGTCTCTTCTGCCGTAGTAGGTTCTACGATGATTTTCTGGAATCTACGTTCCAAAGCACCATCCTTTTCTATACTCTTGCGATATTCGTTGAGGGTGGTGGCTCCGATGCACTGGATGAAGCCACGTGCCAGAGCTGGTTTCATGATGTTGGCAGCATCCATACTTCCTTCTGCGCCACCCGCACCAATCAGAGTGTGGATTTCATCGATGAAAACGATGATGTTCGGGTTTCTTTCCAGTTCCTTGATGACACCCTTGATGCGCTCCTCAAACTGACCTCTATATTTGGTGCCGGCAACAATGCCTGTCATATCGAGACTCAATACTCGCTTGTTGAAGAAGAGGGAACTCTGGTCACCCTTGGCTATCATCTGTGCCAGTCCTTCTACGATGGCACTTTTGCCCACGCCAGGTTCACCTATTAATACTGGGTTGTTTTTCTTTCTTCTTCCCAGAATCTCCATCAGACGGGTAATCTCCTTGTCTCTTCCTACTACAGGATCCAGGCTTCCGTCCTTGGCAGCCTTGGTCAGATCGTAGCTGAATTTGTCCAGAAATGGAGTATTCGACTTGGTTGGCTTGGCGCCCACTACATTGCGTGCATTCTTGCCGTTGTTGCCACCCTGCTTTCCGTTGCCGGAATTTTGATTTTCACTGAAGTCAAGAGGTTCCTCCTCTGGATCCAGCAGATCACCCTGGTTGTCCTGGGCTGAAGCTGCACCGTCAGGAAGGGTAGAAGTATCGGCTTCTTCCTGATTTTCTGGAAGCTGTTGCTTATCTCGCAGGTCAATCATGTTGATGTCGCCTTCGGCAGATTCTTGTTCCTGCTCTGGCGCAGTCTCTGTTTCCGGTTTTTCATCTACAGCTTCCTGTTCTGAATCCCCGTCAATCTGATTGCGCTTGTAGTTCTCTACTTCTTGGTTCAACTTATTGAGTTTGTTGTCAATGTCCAGGTTGATACCATTGATATAGTCGAACAGTTTCTTATAGGTCAGACCTTGTGTAATGAGCAGTTTGGCAGGGTCGCACTCATCCTTCTTCAGGATGGCGAGCAGCAGGTGCTCCGGTTGTACCAAAGCAGCCTTTCCCTCACAGAGACGAGCTTCGATAATGGCTTCGCTGATCACTTCGCTGGTCTCCTTGTCGTACTTCAAGGCTCGTCCTTCTTCTGTTTCCGCAATTTCCTCAGCAGAGATTTTGTCTATCGCCTGTTCCTGCGAATCGTAAAGCGTGGAGCGGAGTACGTCGGTGTTGATGCCAAAATGCTCGAAAATATCGTTCACCTGCTTGTTGTTACAATGCAGGATTCCCAACATCAGGTGCTCAGTGTTCACCTGATTTCCCAACATACGGTAGGCTTCTTTGCCACTGTAGTTGAGTACGTCGTTGATATGTTGAAATGGATTTTGCATGTCTTACTCATTAAATTCAAATGCAAAAGTACACATTATTTTGGTAACAAACAAGAGTTTAGGCAACTTTTTTACTTCTTTAAAACACAATTAATGCTAAATTATCGTTTTTTTTCGATTCTGTGCCTTTTATTTCATTTTATTTTTGTACCTTTGTCGTGATTTTGCAGAGGCTAAAACGGCTTAAAACGCAAAAAAATGCCCTTAAACGCAATTTCGAGCCATTTTTGCAAGGTTGGTTGGAGGCTATCGCTGATGCTTCTCTCTTGGATGGTGGCAAATACCTGTCAATGCCTGAAAATAGAAGGTAAATAGGTATATATATAATAAGGTATAAACAATTAAAATTTAAATATGGACGAAAATCAGACAATGGATCATGATAGAATCATGAAAATCAACATTGAGGAGGAGATGAAGTCTAGCTACATCGACTATTCGATGTCAGTGATTGTGGCTCGTGCCCTCCCTGATGTACGCGATGGTTTCAAGCCTGTGCACCGCCGTATCCTCTATGGTATGCTGGGTATTGGAAACACCAGTGATAAACCTTACAAGAAGTGTGCCCGCGTAGTTGGTGAGGTACTTGGTAAGTACCACCCACATGGTGACTTTTCTGTATATGGTGCCTTGGTTCGTATGGGTCAGGAGTGGAACATGCGTTACACTTTGATTGATGGACAGGGTAACTTCGGTTCTGTGGACGGTGACTCTCCTGCTGCGATGCGTTATACAGAGTGCCGACTCTCCAAGATGGGTGAGCACATCATGGACGACCTCGACAAGGAGACCGTTGATATGATGAACAACTTCGACGACACACTCCAGGAACCTTCCGTAATGCCTACCAAGATTCCTAATCTGCTGGTAAATGGCGGTAACGGTATTGCTGTAGGTATGGCTACCAATATTCCTACCCACAACCTGGGTGAAGTAATTGATGGCTGCTGTGCTTACATCGACAATAATGATATTGATACAGACGGCTTGATGCAGTATATCCCTGCTCCTGATTTCCCTACTGGTGCTACCATCTATGGTATTCAGGGAGTGAAGGATGCCTACGAGACCGGTAAGGGTAGAATTGTGGTACGTGCTACAGCAGAAATCGAGTCTGGTGAAAATCATGATAAGATTGTCATCACCGAGATTCCTTATGGTGTCAACAAGGAGCAGCTCGTGATGGCTATTGCTGATCTTGCCAAGGAAGGCAGAGTGGATGGTATTGCCAATGTTAACGATGAGTCTGGCCGCCAGGGTATGCGTATCGTGGTTGATGTAAAGCGTGACGCGAATGCTAATGTTCTCTTGAATAAACTCTTCAAGCTGACAGCTCTTCAGAGTTCATTCTCAGTAAATTGTATCGCTCTTGTTAATGGTCGTCCACGTCTCTTGAGCTTGAAGGAATGCGTGAAGTACTTCGTTGATCATCGTCACGATGTTACAATCCGCCGTACTCAGTTTGAACTGAAGAAGGCACAGGAGCGTGCTCATATCCTTGAGGGATTGATTATCGCCTGCGATAATATTGATGAGGTGGTTCATATCATCCGTGCCAGCAAGACGCCTTCTGATGCTCAGCGCAACTTGGAGAAGCGTTTCGAACTCGACGAACTGCAGAGTAAGGCTATCGTTGATATGCGCCTCAGCCAGTTGACTGGCTTGCGTCTGGAGCAGTTGCATAACGAGTTCAATGAGCTGATGAAGACCATCGACTACTTGAACCAGATCTTGAACGATCCAGAACTTTGCAAGAAGGTGATGAAGGATGAACTCAATGAGGTGAAGGAGAAGTATGGCGATGCACGTCGTACTATGATCAAGCCAGACGATCACGAGTTTAATCCAGAGGACTTCTATCCAAACGATCCTGTGGTTATCACAGTCAGTCATCTCGGATACATCAAGCGTACTCCATTGTCAGAGTTCCGTGAGCAGGCTAGAGGTGGTGTTGGTGCCAAGGGTGCCCGCACCCGTGATAAGGACTTTACCGAGTATATCTATCCTGCAACCATGCACCAGACCATGCTGTTCTTCACCAAGAAGGGCCGCTGCTACTGGTTGAAGTGTTACGAGATTCCAGAGGGTGACCGCAATTCAAAGGGTCGTGCAATCCAGAACCTCCTCAACATTGAGAGCGATGATCAGGTAAATGCATTCCTCCGATTGAAGGGATTGAATGATGCTGAGTTCATCAATAGTCACTATGTAGTCTTCGCTACCAAGAATGGTACTGTCAAGAAGACCTGTCTGGAAGCATACTCTCGTCCTCGTGCCAACGGTGTGATTGCCATCAATATCGTTGAAGGCGATGAGGTGGTAGATGTTCGCTTGACCAATGGCCATAATGAGTTGATTCTCGCTAACCGCAATGGTCGTGCCGTTCGTTTCGATGAGAATCAGATCCGCACCATGGGACGTACTTCTACCGGTGTTCGTGGTATGCGTCTCGATGAGGGTGATGATGCATTGATTGGTATGATTGTAGTCAATGATCCTGAGAAGGAGACGGTCATGGTAGTAAGTGAGCAGGGTTATGGTAAGCGTTCAGACGTAGTTGATTACCGTGTAACCAACCGTGGTGGTAAGGGTGTGAAGACACTCAACATCACCGAAAAGACCGGTCGCCTGGTAGCTATCAAGAACGTTACTGATGAAAACGACCTGATGATCATCAACCAGAGTGGTATTGTGATTCGTCTCGCAGTGGCAGACTGCCGCGTGATGGGTCGTGCAACTCAGGGTGTTCGCCTCATCAATCTGACAAAGAAGAATGATGTCATTGCCAGCGTATGTAAGGTGATGAGCTCAGAGCTTGAAGCTTCGGTAGAGGAGGAGAGCCGTTCTGCCTGGGCCAAGAAGAGCGAGGAGATTGAGAATGACACAGTGGGTGCCAAGACAGCAGAAGAAGTTGTCGAGGCTGAAACTGAGTTGGAGAATCAAGAAGACGAGAACGTTCAGGAGTAACATCCTGAACGCTAGTTCACATTATATTGAAGACGCGTAAAGAATTATAAATTTCAACTTTTTAAACTTTAAACAAAATGAAAAAGTTAATCGTTGCTGCAATGATGGTACTAGGTACCACATCAGCATTCGCAGGAGACAGCGATGCCCTCAAGGCAGTGCTGAAGGCTAAGACTTATGCTGAGGCTGAGGCTTTGGTTAAGCAGAATTTGGGTCAGTTGGCTAACGATGCTGAGAAGGCAAAGGCTTACAACAAGCTTGTTGATCTCGGAATGAAGGCTTTCAACGACCAGCAGAGCATCCAGCAGACCAATCAGATCATGAAGAAGAATGATCCAGTGGATGAGAATGCTATGAACGAGGGTGCTTACAATGCATTGATGAATGCTATTGAGTGCTATAAGTACGATCAGCTTCCTAACGCTAAGGGTAAGGTGGCTCCTAAGTTCAATGGCAATGCATCACGTGTTTGGGCTGCTCGCCAGCAGCTCGTAAACGCAGGTCAGGCTGCAGCTCAGAACAATAAGGCAGACGAGGTGTTGAAGTACTGGGGTGCATTCCTCGATACTGATTCTGATCCTCTCTTCGCTGGCATTGATGCTAAGCAGAAGGATGCTGAGAAGGATTATATCGGTCAGGTAGCTCTCTTCGCTGCTCGCTATGCTTATCAGGCTAAGGATGCTGCTCGTTGCGAGAAGTATTGCGACATCGCTATGACAAGCGAGAAGGAGGCTAAGGATGCTCTCAACCTCAAGCTCTATGTAATGAAGGATGGTTTGAAGACTAAGGCTGATTCTTTGGCTTATGTTGACAAGCTGAAGGCTCTCTTCGATAAGGATCAGACTAACGATGTCATCCTTGATGGTTTGAACGCTATGTATTCTTCTATGAAGATGGAGAAGGAGCAGATGGAGCTTTTGGATGGCGCTATCGCTAAGAATCCTAAGAACTTCGTTGCTCTCGCTAACAAGGGTATGATGTATATCCAGAAGAATGATGCAGACAATGCTATCAAGTGCCTCAAGCAGGCTCTTGACGCAAAACCAGACAACGTTGTAGTTTTGGTTTACCTCGGTGCTTGCTACAACAGCAAGGCTGGTAACTTGCAGGATCCTAATGGTCGCAAAGTAGTTTACCAGGAGGCAATCAAGGTTCTCGACAAGGCTAAGGAACTCGACCCAGAGAAGGCTCAGGCTAATTGGGGTTACACTCGCTACCAGGCTTACTATGGCTACTATGGTCCAACAGCAGCTGAGACCAAGAAGGCTGAGGCAGAGAGCAAGTAATATTGCCTGAACTCTTTTAGAAATAATGATTATTGCTCCGGGAAAGGTTCCAAGACTTTCCCGGAGCATTTTTTTTGCAGAAAACTTGTCTGCCTTATTTTTTCTTTGTACTTTTGCAGACAGATTATATAATTATGTTCAATGATGAAAAAGATATTTATCAATCATAGGATTTTTAAGGCAGCTTTGTTCCTGGGGATTGCTTATCTTCTTGTATCCTGCCAGGTGGGTAAGACGCAGGCAGGAAATGATGTGGATGCAGGGGATACCATCCCGTTAAAATATGCGCAGCATCTCACGATGGTGAAGCACGGAGAAGAATATACTGAGGTGATTCTTGCCAATCCCTGGAAAGAGGGAACTCTTCTGCATCGCTACATTCTGGTGCCTAAAGGGAAGGAGGGAAATGAAACAGTAACACGACTTGCCTTGCGACGTGCTTCTGCTGCCAGATGCGCTACAGATACGGTACGTACACCGGTAACTAGCAGCGTGGTCTTCACGGGACCTCATTGTCAGCTGATGTATGAACTGGGTTGCAAGAATGCCATCAGTGGCGTATGTGATATGAATTATATCAATATCCCAGATATCAGGAAGAGAGTGGTGGATTGTGGTTCCAGTATGCAACCGGATATTGAACGTATCATCTCCTTGAAGCCGGAGGCTCTCCTGGTTTCTCCTTTCGAGAACAGTGGAGGATATGGTAAGCTGGAAAAGCTTCATATTCCTCTGATTGAAGCTGCCGATTATATGGAGACTTCGCCATTGGGTAGAGCAGAATGGATGAAGTTCTATGGGATGCTTTTTGACAAGAATGCGGATTCGCTCTTTACGCGCATAGAACAGGATTATCAGCATCTGAAGGCTGTTGCCAGGAAGTTGCCGCAAGGTCTGTCGGTGTTGACCGAAAGAAAAACGGGAAGCGTATGGTATGTTCCTGGAGGACGGAGTACTATAGGTATTTTGTTAAAGGATGCCAACGCCCGTTATGTCTTTGAAGACGATTCGCATAGTGGAAGTCTTGCGATGAGTCCGGAGCAGATTCTTTCGAAAGGAAAAGATATTGATGTTTGGGCATTTAAGTATTTCGGCGGTGCGCCATTAACACGTGCCCAATTGCTTCAGGAGTATGATGGCTACAAGGCTCTTCGTTGCTTTGCCAATCCGCAGATTTACGAAGTGGACACCAGTACAGAACCCTATTTTGAACTCACCAGCTTTCATCCTGAAATCCTGCTTCGTGAGTTTATCCTCCTTTCACATCCTGCTGATCACGCTAAGTTCTCGAAGTATGCAAAGGAAATCAGAATGTTGGGAGCTTTGAGATTCTATCATCGTCAATTACAATAGAAACCATGAACAAGGTCATTATCTCTATTGTCCTGGTGGTTGCCATCGCTCTGTTGTTCTTCGCTAATTTGGTATGGGGTAGCGTCAGCATTCCCTACAGGGAGGTGGTAGGTGCATTGACGGGGAATCAGGCTGTCTCTGATACTTATGGCTATATTATCCTCGAATCGCGTCTTCCGCAGGCCATCACGGCTTTGCTTTCTGGTGCAGCTCTTGCCACAAGCGGTTTACTGCTCCAGACAGCTTTCCGTAATCCTCTGGCAGGACCGGATGTTTTTGGAATCAGCAGTGGAGCAGGATTGGCTGTTGCCATCGTTATGTTAGCTTTTGGAGGCAACATAAGTCTGAATAATCTCTGTCTGGGTTTTCTGGATGGAGAATGTGGTTATGCTATTGGTGGATTCATGGCTATTCTGGTGTCAGCCTTTGCTGGTGCAATGCTGGTGATGGGAATCATCACAGCTTTTTCTGCCATTGTTAGAAGTCATACAGTCCTTCTTATTATCGGTTTGATGGTAGGTTATCTTGCCAGCAGCGCCATCTCGTTATTGAATTTCTTCAGTACGGCAGAAGGTGTGAAATCCTATCTGATATGGGGAATGGGAAGTTTCGGCAATGTTTCTATGGACGAGGTGAGATGGTTTGTGCCATTTGCCATCCTCGGTCTATTGGTCTCCCTTTTACTCATCAAGCCGCTTAATGCAATGCTGTTGGGGGAGCAATATGCAGAGAATCTAGGCTTTCCTATCAGGAAACTTCGAATAGCCCTGCTCATCATAACCGGTATGCTTACTGCAGTAGTTACTGCCTTTTGTGGTCCTATAGCCTTTATTGGACTTGCCACTCCTCATATAGCACGTCTGCTGGTTGGTACGGAAAATCATCGACAGCTTCTGCCAGTTACAATGCTGATGGGGGCGGCTATTGCCCTTCTATGTAATCTTCTCTGTTCACTGCCATCTGATGGGGGAATTGTTCCGCTCAATGCCGTTACTCCACTTTTTGGTGCACCTGTTATCATCTATATTCTGGTAAGAAGACGATAGGTTCCAGTGAGATAACTGATGTTTACATCTAAGAAATAAATATACAACGCTACTCTGTTGCAATAATGTCCTTAAGGAAAAGTTTTCCTACCCTTAAAGAAAAATATATTTTTCCTTAAGGATATTTTTATTTTCCCTTAAGGGAAAAAAATAAACCGCTTATCCCCCATAAAATCTAGGGAATAAGCGGTTTTCTTATTTTATCGAAATAAATATACAATTTATTGGTTCACAACATTGATAGGGTTTCCCTCAAGAAAAGCCTTTACGTTGGCAGCTACCTGGCTATTCAAGCGCTTGCGAGCCTCAAAGGTAGCCCAGGCAATGTGAGGAGTGAGATAGGCATTAGGCTCCTTGAAAAGAGGATTCTCTTTAGAAGGTGGTTCCTGACTCATCACGTCCGCACAATAAGCACCGAGTTTCTGGTCGTGCAAAGCCTTTGCAACAGCCTCTTCATCTACCAATGGTCCGCGACCGGTATTCACCAGAATGGCCGTATCCTTCATCTTTTCGATATTCTCCTTATTTATAAGGTGATAGGTATCATCTGAGAGAGGACAATGCAGGGTGAGAATATCACTGGTGGCAAGCAGTCCATCCTTGCTGACCTTTTGAATCCATTCAGGAAGGTCGCAAGAGTTCTTGCTGGTGCAGGCGCAAACGTCCATACCGAACTGGCGGGCGATATTTGCAACCTTCATACCGATGTTACCCAATCCCATAATGCCAAGCTTTTTGCCTGCAAGTTCCATTAAAGGTGTATCCCAATAGCAGAAATCCTTGTTGTAAGCCCATCGATCGTTTCTGTTTTCCTGAGTGTAATGTTCTACACGGTTGGTAACAGCGAGAATGAGGGCAAAGGTCATCTGTGCCACGCTATCCGTGCTATAGGCTGGGATGTTGGTAACGATGATACCTTGTTTCTTGGCAGCAGCTATATCCACTACATTGAAACCTGTAGCCTGGATTCCGATGTACTTCAAGTTAGGAAGCTGCGCCAATGTTTCTGCATCCATCTGTACCTTGTTCAACAAGATGATGTCTGCATCCTTGGCACGTTCCACTTTTTCTTCATCAGAAGTGCGGGGATAAACCACTACCTCGCCAAGCTGTTCCAGGAGATGGTAATCCAAATCTCCTGGATTAGCTGCATAGCCGTCTAAGATAACGATTTTCATACTTATTCGTTCATCAAATAATTCTTGAATGATGCAAAGTCCTTGGTCATCTGGATGCTCTTCTTCTCACCCTTCATGAATTCTGCAAGGCGGGCTGGAATTTCGATGTCGGTTCCGAGGATGCTATCCACCTTCTCCTTGAACTTGGCTGGGTGAGCAGTCTCCAGGAATACACCCACCTCACCTGGCTTCAATTGCTCTTTCAATGCCTGATAGCCACAAGCTCCGTGAGGATCAAGTACATACTTGGTTTCATTATAGCACTTCTTCATCGTGTCTGCAATCTGTTCATCCTTGTAGGTAGCTCCGCTGATGTATGCTGCGATGGCATCGTGATTACCCTTGTAGAGGTCATAGATGCGGGCAAAGTTTGATGGATCACCCACGTCCATGGCATTGGCGATGGTCTGCTTGCTTGGCTGTGGATTATATTTGCCGGTCTGGAGATACTCATAGAAGATATCATTGGCATTGTTGGCAGCGATGAAACGATGGATTGGCAAGCCCATCTCATGGCCGAAAAGTCCGGCTGTGATGTTACCGAAGTTACCGCTAGGTACGCAGATGACCAGCTTGTCTGCCAAGCCCTTCTCCTTCATGCGGGCGTATGCATTGAAATAGTAGAATGCCTGAGGCAAGAAGCGGGCTACATTGATAGAGTTGGCAGAAGTCAACTTCATGTGCTTGTTTAACTCCTCGTCCATGAACGCAGACTTAACCAGCGCCTGGCAGTCGTCGAAAACACCATCTACCTCAAGGGCTGTGATGTTCTGACCGAGAGTAGTGAACTGGCTCTCCTGAATCTTGCTAACCTTGCCCTTTGGATAAAGCACGTAAACGTGGATTCCCTCTACACCGAGGAAACCATTGGCAACAGCAGAACCAGTATCGCCCGATGTTGCTACGAGTACGTTGACCTCCTCTTTACCTTCCTGACGAACGAAGTACTGGAGCAGGCGAGCCATGAAACGGGCACCTACATCCTTGAAGGCGAGAGTAGGACCATGGAACAACTCCAAAGAGTAGATATTTGGCTCTACCTCTACAACAGGGCAGTCGAATGCCAAGGTATCATATACTATCTTCTTCAGAGAATCTGCATCTACATCCTCGCCGAAGAAGGCATCAGCAACCTGGTATGCAATCTCCTGGAAGCTCAGCTTCTCAATATGGTCGAAGAAGTCCTGTGGCAACTTCTTGATGATTTCCGGCATATAGAGACCACGGTCTTCTGCCAAACCTTTAACTACCGCCTTATGTAAATCGGCGATTGGGGCTTTCTTATTTGTTGAATAATATTTCATTTTTACTTTGAACTTTGAAATTTGAACTTTGAACTTTATGATTAGCTTTCGGACGCTATCATTAATTAGCTTTGGAAACTATCATTAAGTTGTTATTATTTAATTGATTGCCATAAAGGCTTTCATGAAGTCTTGCAGCTGGAGCAATCCATAGCTACCGCTTACGCAACTTACCTCATCGTATTCCTCTACCTGATCAGGTTCGATACCCGGATAGTAGATGAGGAAAGGAACTGGTTCCTTCACGTGAGTGCGGACCTCCACTGGAGTAGGGTGGTCTGGCAAAACCGAAATGCAGACAGGTTCTATCCATGTGTTCACCTCATCAACGATAGGTTTGATCAAGCGCTGGTCGAGGTATTCGATAGTCTTGAGCTTTAATTCCAGATCACCATCATGGCCAGCCTCATCACTTGCTTCCACATGGACATAGACAAAGTCGTCTCCATCCTTCAAAGCCTGGATAGCTGCTGCAGCCTTGCCTTCGTAATTCGTATCAGAAAGGCCTGTAGCGCCCTCTACGATGATGTTGCGAAGACCAGCATAATGACCGATACCACGAATCAGGTCAACGGCAGAAATCACAGAGCCCTTCTTGATTTGAGGATACATCTGCGAAAGAGTCAGCATATGTGGTCGATAACCACCGCCCCAAGGCCAGATAAGGTTTGCCATACGCTCGCCACGCTTCTTGCGTTCTATATTGAAAGGATGATTTTCCAGGAGTTCCTTACTCTTGATAATCAACTCGTTCAGAAGAGCGGCTGTATCGCTGCATGAGATATGTCCCTCTTCTATTTCTGATTCCGGCAGGATAGGTTTTACGAGCAATTCATGCCAGTTCTCATTTGGATGATCATGAGGTGGAGCACATTCTATGTGCTTGTTGCCATGATGCACCACGAGCAGATGGCGATACTGGATACCTGTTACGAATTCTACATCAGGATAGTCCTTTCCCAGGGTTTCATTGAGATACTTGATGAGTACATCAGCATCTTCTGTCTCCAGGTTACCACCATTGTGCGTAATGATCTTGCCATCCTGCACGTTGATGATGTTGCAGCGAAGCGCCAGGTCGGTTGGCTTCAACTCGTAGCCGATGCTGGCTGCCTCCAGTGGACCACGTCCTTCGTAAACCTCATTCTGGTCGTAACCCATGATAGAGCTGTTGGCAACCTCTGAACCAGGCAGAAAACCGTCGGGTACAGTAATGAGTCTTCCAGTCTTGCCTTTCTTGGCAAGCATATCCATATATGGTGTATGGGCGTATTGAAGCAAGGTCTTTCCACCCAGTCTTTCTACTGGGTGGTCGGCCATGCCATCGCCTAAAATAATAATATGCTTCATAATTGTTATCCTTTATTGATTGATACGGTGAAATTAAACGTTGGCAATACTCATGATGTTGGCAAAGACACCGGCTGCAGTTACGCTGGCACCGGCACCATATCCCTGAATCATCATAGGGTATTCCTTGTAGCGCTCTGTGGTGAGCAATACGATATTGTTGGAACCTTCCAGATTGTAGAATGGGTGCTCAGGACCTACAGCCTGCAGACCTACACTGGTCTTTCCCTTGTCAAGGGTGGCAACGAAGCGCCAGCGCTTGTGCTCCATATCCAGAGTCTTGCGCTTAGCCTCAAAGTCGGCATCGAGTTGTGGCAGTTTCTTCCAGAACTCTTCAATGCTACCCTTGAAGAAAGAGTTAGGTACGAAAAGATTCTTTTCTACATCTTCCTGTTCTACACGATATCCTGCCTCACGGGAGAGGATGACAAGCTTTCTGATGACATCCATGCCACTGAGGTCGATACGTGGATCTGGCTCACTGTAACCCTTCTCCTTTGCCAGTTTCACTGTCTCAGAGAATGGAACAACACTTGAAATGGCATTAAAGATAAAGTTGAGCGTTCCTGAGAGAACTGCCTCGATCTTAAGGATTTTGTCTCCTGAATTTCGGAGGTCGTTGATGGTTCCGATGATAGGAAGACCAGCGCCCACATTCGTTTCGAAGCGGAAGAATACACCACGCTGAATGGCAGTCTTCTTCAACTTCTCGTAGTTCTCATATTCGCTTGAAGCAGCTATCTTATTGGCTGCAATCACACTTACGTTATGCTCCAGAAGACTCTGGTATAAGGTTGCAACATCCTTGCTTGCTGTACAATCTACGAATACGCTATTAAAGATATTCATGGCAAGGATCGTATCGCGAAGGAGTTCCGGTGTGCTAGGCAAGGAATCCTTCAGTTCCGTCTGATAGTTCTCCAGGTCGAGTCCCTCACGGTTGAAGATGGCGTTCTTGGAAGAAGCAATACCCACAACATTCAACTTCAACTTGCTGCGTTCCATCAAGTCTGCAGACTGCTTTTTGATCTGTTCAATCAATTTTCCGCCTACGGTACCTACACCGCAGATAAAGAGGTTGAGAACCTTGTATTCTGAAAGGAAGAAACTGTCGTGCAATACGTTGAGTGACTTTCTCAAGTAATCGCTCTTTACAACGAATGAGATGTTGGTCTCAGAAGCACCCTGAGCGCATGCGATGACAGAAATACCGCTTCTACCCAGTGTACCGAAGAGCTTACCGGCAATACCGGCAGCATGCTTCATGTTCTCACCTACGATGGCGATGGTAGCAAGTCCGGTTTCTGCATGCATAGGATACATGGCTCCATCTGCAATCTCATTGTGGAATTCGCGGTTCAATACGTTGATTGCTTCATCTACATCCTGCTCACGTACACCGATAGATGTTGAGTTCTCTGAAGAAGCCTGTGAAACCATAAATACAGAGATACCCTCGTTAGCCAGAGCAGTAAAGATACGACGGTTTACACCGATGACACCCACCATGGAAAGACCGGTTACAGTGATGAGCGCAGTACCATTGATAGAAGAGATACCCTTGATAGGTTTCTGGTCACTATCTATCTTATTCTTGATAATGGTACCAGGAGCATCTGGATTGAAGGTATTCTTTACCTTGATTGGGATATTGTTGACACAAACTGGGTAGATGGTTGGAGGGTAGATAACCTTTGCACCGAAGTTGCAAAGCTCCATAGCCTCAATATAACTCAGTTCGTTGATCGTATAAGCTGATTTGATGACACGTGGATCGGCTGTCATGAATCCATCCACGTCAGTCCAGATTTCAAGGACTTCCGCATTCAATGCTGCAGCAATGATAGCAGCAGTATAGTCACTACCACCACGACCGAGGTTTGTGGTACGTTCTGTATCTTTGTCACGGCTGATGAAACCCGGAACGAGAGAAATGCGAGGTAGGTCAGCGAAGGTATCCTTCACCAATTTGTTAGTCAACTCGCTGTCGAGGGTATGTTTCCCCTTGCCATTGAGGCGAGCTGTCTTGATGAAGTTACGTGAGTCAAACCACTTGGCGCCACGAATCAGTGTGGCAACAATCTTCGAGCTGAGTCTTTCTCCATAGCTCACGATAGCATCCTGGGTCTTCTCGCTGAGGTCGTGAATCAGATACACACCGAAGTAGATGCTCTTCAACTGTTCGAAGAGGGCATCAACTGATTTAAAAAGATTTTCTCTATCCGCTGTGTCGGTGATGATGGTATCTATCATCTTATGGTGGCGATCAACCATGGCATCGAATTCGACTCTCCATGATTCATCACCCTTGAGGGCAAGCTGAGAGGTTTGTAAGAGTTTGTCAGTGATACCGCCAAGTGCGCTCACGACAACCACTACACTCTGTTTCTTTGCCTCATTTTCAACGATACGTTTCAAGCTGAGGATGCTTTTTACGGAACCAACTGATGTTCCGCCGAATTTTAATACTTTCATACGTTATTGAATTTTGCGTTGGTATTGTAATGCTCCCCCCGAAACGACCGGGGCCGAAGCAGAACTTGTGGGCAAAAGTACTAAATTTATAGCAAACTGCCAAAGAAAAGTTTAAAAAAGTGGCAATATGTAGGCGATTTTCCTTATTTTGTAGTTTTTTATAGCTTAAAATACTTTCTATACATTATTATATATGATAAAAGCGTTAAATCTTCTCGAAAAGTTTGGAGGTTTCGGATAATTTGCGTACTTTTGCGGATGTTAAATTGAAACAGAAACAGATATAGATAAGCACAATGAAGTATTTATTATTCTCAGATATTCACGGCTGCTTGCCAGCCTTGGAAAAAGTTCTCGATTTCTTTGAGAAGGAAAAGTGTGATATGATGTGTATCATGGGTGACATCATCAACTATGGTCCGCGTAACAGAATCCCAGAAGGTATTGATCCTAAGGGGATTGTGGAACGTCTGAATGATCTGGCTGACAAGATAGTTGCTGTCAGAGGCAACTGTGATGCAGAAGTAGATCAGATGCTCCTTGATTTCCCTATGATGGAAACCTATGCTCTGCTGGTAGATGACGGTAAGCGCTATCTCTTGACCCATGGACATATTTACAATAAGGATAATATGCCAAAGGGACCTTACGATGCGATGATTTATGGCCATTCGCATCTTTGGGAACTGTCTCACAATGACGAAGGAAAAGCTATTGTCAACACGGGTAGCATCACCTTCCCTAAGGGTGGTAATGTGCCAACGTTTGCTACACTGGAGAATGGTAAATTCACAATGTATCAATTAGATACATTTGACGTGTTGGCAACAATGACACTTTAGAAATCAAAGCTTAAATATCAAAGTTCAAAATTAAAACTATGATTCAGGAATATCAGATTAGAATTCTGCCAGAGCAGGCAGCCAATGAAGAGGGTATCAAGCGCTATCTGGCTAAAGAAAAAGGATTGGATGCAAGAACCTTGAATAATGTGCGTGTATTGAAACGCAGTATTGATGCCCGCCAGCGTACCATTTTCGTGAATCTGAAGGTACGTGCCTATATCAATGAGATGCCTCAGGATGATCAGTATGTCCATACGGAATATCCTGATGTAAGTTCGCGTCCGAGAGTCATTGTGGTAGGAGAGGGACCCGGCGGTCTCTTTGCTTCCTTACGTTTGATAGAGCTGGGATATCGCCCTGTTGTCCTGGAGCGTGGCAAGGACGTGCGTGAGCGTAAAAAGGACCTTTCCAACATCACCAAGACCCAGAAGGTGGATAGTGAAAGCAACTATTGCTTTGGTGAAGGTGGTGCAGGAGCGTATAGCGACGGCAAGCTTTATACCCGAAGCAAGAAGCGTGGTAGCGTGGATAAGATTCTGAATGTTTTCTGCCAGCATGGTGCCAATACGAACATCCTTGCAGATGCCCATCCTCATATCGGTACAGATAAGTTGCCTCGCGTGATAGAGAATATGCGCAATACGATTATCAATAGTGGCGGTGAGGTGCATTTTCAGACCAAGATGACTCGGTTTATCCTGGAAGGTGACCGTGTGATTGGGGTTGAAGCTGTTAACCTGGCAACAGGTGCAGAGGAGAATTATCGTGGACCGGTGATTCTTGCTACAGGTCATAGTGCCCGGGATGTCTATCGCTATCTGGCTTCTTCGAAGATTGAAATAGAAGCCAAGGGTATTGCCGTCGGTGTTCGATTGGAGCATCCTTCCCAGCTCATCGACCAGATACAGTATCACAACAGGAATGGCAGAGGAAAGTATCTTCCTGCAGCCGAGTATAGTTTTGTAACTCAGGTAGATGGACGGGGTGTGTATAGCTTCTGTATGTGCCCTGGCGGTTTTGTGATTCCTGCAGCTACTGGTCCGGAGCAGCTGGTGGTGAATGGTATGAGTCCTAGCAACCGTGGTACTGCCTGGAGTAATTCCGGTATGGTGGTAGAGACACATCCTGAAGATGTTGTACAGTCGGAAGAGGAATTGAAGGATCCTCTGGCTATGATGCATTTCCAGGAAAGGGTAGAGAAGCAGTGTTGGCAGCAGGCGAATATGAAGCAGACAGCTCCAGCGCAGCGTATGGCTGATTTTGTGAACAACCGTTTGAGCTATGATTTGCCAAAAAGCAGTTATGCTCCTGGTTTGATCAGCAGTCCGCTTCATTTCTGGATGCCATCTTTTGTTTCCAAGCGTCTGCAGGAAGGCTTTAAGACTTTTGGAAAGAATGCGCATGGTTTTCTCACCAATGAGGCTACTCTGATTGCGATGGAGACTCGCACCTCTTCACCGGTCCGCATCGTACGTGACAGAGAAACCTTGATGCATGTCCGTATCCAAGGTCTCTTCCCATGTGGTGAGGGTGCCGGATACGCAGGTGGTATTGTTTCTGCAGGTGTGGATGGTGAACGCTGTGCAGAGATGTGTGCAGAGTATCTGAAGCAACAGTAAATGACCCTATCATGATCATAGAACAAAAAAAGCAGGCAACAGAAGATTGTTACCTGCTTTTTTGTTCTTTGGATTTTTATTATCGTTATTTGCTGAGATTAGCAATTGTTGCAATCATGGCAGCGATGCTTGAAAGGCTGCTACCCATGCTCATGGTTTCCGCCACAGTCATCTTGCGTTTCATCTTGGATGGAACAACAATCTCGCAACCAGGTTGCGCCTTGGCTCCATGTCCAACTTTAGCTACCTTGCCATTCATATAGATAATATAAGCCTTGCTCTTGTTGGCATCAGATGCAAATCCACCCGCCTCATCTATGTAGCTGGCAATGCTCTTGCCCTTTTCATAGGCTACCGTATTGGCGTACATCACAGAACCATTGATTTTCACGGTTCCATTGTATTGTGGAACAATCAGCCTGTCACCCTCACGCAGAATCATATCTGCATCACTGCCCGGATGCTTGAGCGCTTCGGCTAAGTCGATGCCTACAGGATATTCTTCAGGAACGCTGAACTTCAACAGATCAGCATTCTGCGCATCTTTTGCAGTCTGGGTAATGGCACTGGCATTATTACTACTTGCAGCCAACTGCAGAAGATTTTTCTGCTGTTGTTCTCTCTGCATTTTCAGAACAGCCTCCATGCGTGTTTTTTCAGCTTCATTTGCCTTACGCATCAGGCGGGCACCCTTGATATATGCCTGTTCTGTGCTTCCTCCTGCCTTCTTGAAGAGATCGCTTAATCTGGCATTGCGGCGATCAAGGGTATAGGTGCCTCCAAACATCACTTCACCTTCAATCATCACGTTCTGCTGTTCCGTATAGGCTGGGCTCTTGCGGATGCTCACTTCATCGAAAGGCATCAGCTTGAATCCTGGAGTGCCATCCACCACAAAACCATCTTTCAGGGCGAGCGTGTAGGTCTTGGCTATAATGCTGTCTGGTCTTGTGGCTTTAGCGTCATTTACTCTTCGGCTTACCAGAACATTAATCGTTGAAGCCTTGTCGGTCAATCCACCAGCCTGCAGCACGAAATCCTCAATCGTTTCATTTTCTGCATATTGATAGATTCCCGGATATTGCACTTCTCCGCGGATGGTGAGAGTCCTCTCTGAAATCTTTTCCTGTCTTGTCGGAATGAATAGGACATCATTTTCCTTGAGTGGAACGTCAGCCACAGTACCATTCATCACGCCTGCAATATCTACAGCTATTACTTCCAGCGATCTGTCCGATTTCATTCGGTGCATGACGGCACGTGCCGTAAAGGCATCCTCTGTCAATCCTTCTGCGTGTTCTACTAATGTGCGGACACTGTTGATCTGCTCTCCTAAATTGTACATACCTGGCCGGAAGACAGCTCCCTTGATTTCTACGGTGTTGCTGTAGCGGGGGAGAATGGAATCTACGCTTACAGAATCGCCATCGTCGATATGGAAACTGGAGAAATCGAATTCCTCAACGTTATATACAGAATAGTCTCTGCCAGTCTTGCGATGGATGCGAACTGATTTCTTGTAAGCATCTCCAGTGAATCCGCCAGCATATTTAAGAAGAGAGTTCACGCTCTCATTTTTCTTCATTTCATAAATCATCGGGCGCTTTACCTTTCCCGTAATCGTAACCAGACAATCGTAGGCTCCCACAACGATGACATCATTATCTGCTAGGCGTACATTGCCGGTCAGTTTGCCATTGAGAATATAATCATAGATATCTACCACGGTAACCAGTTTGTTATGGCGATAAACCTTGATGTTTCGCAATGTACCCAAGTCGTTGGTGCCTCCTGCCATATAGAGTGCGTGGAAAACGGTGGCAAAGGCAGATAGGGTATAGGTGCCTGGAGTTTTCACTTCGCCCATCACATTGACCATAATGGTCTTGGTTTGTCCTACGGTGAGTTTTATCTTGCTCGAACGGTATCTGCTACCCAGCGTATTGCGAAGTCGGGCATTTGCCTGAGCTACGGTCAAACCAGCCACCGATACAGGCCCAAATCCTTCGATGGTAACTTCGCCATCAGGAGAAACGGTGCTTTCTATGGTTTTCTGGGATGCACCATAGATGTCAATGATAACCGCATCGCCAGGTCCTAGGCGATAGTTCTGTGGAGTGGCTATATTCATATTTGGCTCGAAGCTCAACTCCTTGTTATTGAAGATGTCTCTTCCGAAAACCTTCTTGATTTTCGCTTCCCGTTCAGCAAGAAGACGTTTGATCATCATCGCCGTATCTGGAATAATCCCATCCATCTCGTTCTGGAAATCCATATACTCCTCGTCATCCTCATCGAAAGTATGTTTGTACTGATCATCCTTCTGTGCAGTGATGCGATAGTTGCTGTAGTTCTTCGATTCTTCGCTGATTCCCTTACCATAATCTTCACGGGGTTTACCATTGTTGGTACGAAGACGAGAGGTTTCCTTCCCTTGCAGTTGGGCAGAAGTGCCAGTTACACCGCCCTGTTTCAACTGGCGCTGATACTTGTCTCTTACCCGTCGAATCTGGGAGATATCTACACCCTGCTGCATCAGTTTGGTAACAATCTGAGCATTTGATGACCCTTTTTCATGCTCTCTCACTACCAGACTCATCACCTGATCATCGGTCATGGTGGAAGTCTGTGCGAAGGCAGAACCTGCTGCCGTCACAAGCAGAAGGAAGAGGATGAACTGTTTCCTCATTTTATTTATCTTCATCTTCATGATTTTCCTATTCATTTATGATCCTATAACTAGCTATTTATTATATAATAACTCATTTTTACGAAATTTGTTGCAAATTTAGATAAAAATTTCCGAATTATAAGCCAGTATAATAAAAAACTTCTATGATTTCCCTCGAATTGTTCGAAATTAGCCTTGTTTTCGAGAAATCAAGACCACAAACTACAAAAAATCTAACTGTACGGCAGAAACGGGCTGAAAGCCCCAAAAGCTCTTAGCCCCGGGCGATGCCCTTATTGTAAATATGGAATGGCAAACTTCACCAGACAATATCCACCTCCAATGAGCCAGCAATAAAGAATGGCAGCCAAGAGGAAAGGCTTAATGCCAGCTTTCTTGAATTTGTCAAAGCTTGTCTCGGCTCCCAATGCTGCCATTGCCATGGTCAGGAGGAAAGTATCCAGTTGGTTAATCCAATCCACTATGCTTTCCGGAAGCAACCCAAGAGAATTGAATCCAATCACTACCAGGAAGAGAATGGCAAACCATGGAATGCTGATTTTAGGCTTGTTGGTATCAGTATTTTCCAAACAGTCTCTTTTGGCAACATCCCTAGCAACGGTCCATGCAATCACCAGTAATACCGGTACCAGCATCATCACCCTTATCATCTTCACAATGATGGCATTGTTGCTCACCTCGGCTCCCATGGCATTGGCTGCACCTACCACATGGGCTACTTCATGAACAGTGGAACCCGTAAAGAGTCCCATCATATCCGGTGATAGGTCAAAGATGCCAGCTCTGTAGAGAATAGGGTAGAGGAACATGGATAATGTTCCAAAGATGACTACGGTGGCTACGGCTACTGCCGTCTTGTAAGGCTTCGGACGAATGGCTCCATCCACACCCAATACAGCTGCAGCTCCACAGATGGCACTTCCGCAAGCGGTGAGCAATGCGATGCTGCGGTCAATTTTCAGGAGTCTTCCCACCAGGATTCCCAAGCCGATGGTGCCGCTTACGATGATGGCATCCATCACGATGGCAGAGACTCCAACAGCCATCACATCCTGGAAGGTGAGCTTGAAACCATAAAGGATGATGCCTGTGCGTAGGATTCGCTTACTGCAAAACTTGATGCCCGGTACCCATGTGTCGGGCAGGTTGTTACGTAAACTATTGGCATAGAGCATACCAATGATGATGCCCACCACCATGGGGCTAAACGAAAGAGCTTTCACCCAGTCCATGCCACCGATGTAGAAGGCAGCACATGCGAAGAGTGCGATGAGCAATACGCCATGCAGCATACTGCTCCTTTGTTCTGATAATCTCATATTCTTCATTTTTTTGTCGGTTATTCGCTTTTTTAAAAGCGGGTGCAAAGGTACGAAAAAATATGAGATGTTGTATATATATAATAACTATACGTTATAATCTTTGGTTATGAATCTCTTGAATGTCTGCAGGAGCTTGGCGGTCTCGCCTCTCTTCTCAACAAACATAAAATCTCGTTCCATCTTCAGATTCTCAATTTCCAGAACCTTGAATACTTGTTCATAGATACTTTTGTAGATGGCTCTTACGCTGATGATACCCATGCTTAAGGAATGTTCCACGAAATGCTTGATGCCCTCTGTGGTTCCCAGATTCATCTCAATGTTCAGATCAGAAAGAGCAATGCCGTTTTCCTGCAGTTTTTTTTGGATGACATCCAAAGTTCCGGAACCTAATTCACGCAGTACAATCGGTGTCTGCCTGAGAATGTCCAGAGAAATCTCATCTTGCTGGGCTAGGGGATTGGAACAATGTACGAACGCCACCAGTTCATCTTTCATGAAAGGAGTGTATTTAAAGGTGGGCTGCCGCTTGATGCCTTCCACCATACCCAGGTCTATCCTTCCTGCAGCAAGCGCATCCTCTATCTCATGAGAATTTCCGCTGAGCAGGGTAAGACGAATGTCGGGATAATGTTTTCTGAATTCAGCTATCAGTTCGGGGAGAACATATTGCGAGATGGTGGTACTGGCTCCGATGCGCAGTTCACCACCAGATTTCTCCGTGAGCTTCTTCATGTCGAAATCGAGATTCTGATAGGCATCGATGATCTTGCAGGCATGGTCAAGCATAAGTTGTCCGGCACGGGTGAGTTGGATGCGGTTGCCGATTCTGTCGAATAGTTGCACCCCATATTCCTTTTCAAGCTCCTGTATGTGCTTACTGATGGCAGGCTGACTGATGAATAGTTCGTTGGCAGCCTTAGTGAAACTCAGGAGTGTAGCCACACTTCTGAAAACTTTCAATCTTGTATCTATCATTGTATGTTCCTTTATTATTTCAAAATTCCTCGTCAATATGATGCTGAGTGCAGCATATCTTTTGCAAATTTAGATAAAAAATCCGAATTATAAGCCAGTATGATAAAAAACTTCATTGATTTATAGAGGAAAGCTGCGAAAAAGTAATATACAATGAAAATAACCGAAGTAGAAAATGAAAATGACCGAAAATGACCATGACCGGAAATGACCGGAAATGAGCGGAAATGACTCTTACCGGGAATAAATAAACCGCTCCACCTATTTATATATAGGAAGAGCGGTTGTAGTAGATAAAATCATCTCAAAAACGAATCACATGCAGATTTCATTCTGCTTTCCTGCTGCTTACATGCAGCTTGTAACACCGAGCGAAGTGGCTATTGCGGTGAGAATGCTAATCGCAATCTGAATCACCATTTTCCAAGTATCCTTCTTCATAGACTTTTATCTTTTAGAAATTTACGTTGTCGCCGCCGCCGTCTTCACCGCCGATATTGCCGCCGCTGGTACCCTGGTCACCAGTGGTTCCGCTGCCGCCAGCTCCCTGCGTTCCGCTGCCTTCAGTTCCGGTAGTTCCGCTGCCGCCAGCATTGCTGCCGCCTCCAGTGGTTCCGTCACCATCGCCGTCGCCGTCAGGATTGATAGGGACATTGAGGTCCACGTTGGTCTTGCCCTCCTTGATCGCCTTGATCACGGCTGCCTGAGCGCTGCGGCTAGCCACGAGGTTGAATTCTGCGTCGTCGAGCAGGTTCTTGAACTGCTGGCCAGGCTCCCACTGAACCTTCACGTTGGTGATGTTCTGCGCCGTAAACTTGTCGGCAGTCTCTGCACCCTTGGAGGCGAGCAGGATAGAGAAGTCGCCCAGGTCGCCCAGTCGGATCTTCTTGCCTTCGAGCAGCATCTCTCTCATGCAGTCCACTGCCATGTAGAGGATGGCGCTGATGTCAGCTCTGGAATACACACTGCCGTGAGAAGTGATGTGCTTGGCAAACTTCTCGATGGTCATCACATCGGTGTACTGCGAGATGGCGAACGCATTCTGCTTCTCGGTCTTCACCAGGTCGGTGTCCTTCTTGTCCGGCTCCTTGCCGTCCTTCTTAGCCTGGTTGATACGTGACTTAGCCTGGTTGATCTCAAGGAGGTTTGCGTTCACGCTGCGCATTACGATGCTGTAGTTAATCATACTCTGTTCTGTGTTTAAGAGTTCACTGAATCACAACTACCCGGAAGCCCCGTTTCCTGTGCTTTTTCTGGTCTTAATAGATGACCGGCGCCTGCCATCATTTAAGCCCCGCCCCGGTCTTAATAGATGACCGGTTTTCGGCACAATAGGCTGTTCCTTCGATTGCCGGTGCAAAGATACAAAATTTCAAAGGCGAAATCAAGTTTTTATCGAAATAAGATGGTAAAAATGGTGTAAGTGCTTGATAATTAACTATGTAAGTAAATGCTATTTTTACACATTGCTTGCATTCCGGTCATTTCCGGTCATGGTCATTTTCGGTCATTTTCAAAATCCACTTCGGTCATTTTAATCTATAGTATAATATAAATAATATTTATATTATACTATAGGGGAGATTTGCGCCCCCGAAACGAAAATGACCGAAAATGACCATGACCGGAAATGACCGGATAGAGCTTTTCCAAGGATGCTCTATCTGAGGGTTATTGGTCTGTGTAAAATGCTGGTTACTAATCTGATATGTTTCTTCGTGCGTTACTTTCTTCATGCTCTTTACTTTCATAATCTTTACATTTTCTCATATCCTTTTCCACCTTCATCAGTCACTCTCTGTATCAGATTATCTGTAAATGTGTAAAATATATTCTGATAAATCCTCATTTGTCCCTTGCAAATCTGCCTTTTTCCACTCTTATTTTGCTTTTCTGAGGGGGTGAAAAATGCCTTTTGAGCCTCATTTATGCCTTCAAAACCACTTTTCCGTTAAATAACGTGATAAAATTTGGTAGTTAGCCAGGTTTTTAATAACTTTGCTTTTGCGAATGCTGAGAGGCAAGCCCCCTTTGCACGAACTTAAATAAAATTTCAATTGTTTAAATGATAATGTGTATGCATAACAAATTGATTATCAAGGTTTTAGGGGGGTAATTTTGGCTCGTCAAAATTAACCTCAAATCATCGTGTACTTTTTAAAGGACGAATAGCAGCGTGGATTCAGGCGCTGGTATTCGTCCTTTTTGCGTTTTCATTTTCCGCCTGTTCGAGAGATGAAAATGTAGAAAATTCGGGGGAAATCGACTACAAAACCCAAATTTCAGCCCACGAATGGGCGATTTCCGAGGCTTATCAGCGTGTTGGAAACCTTACTTTAGATGTAGATGCGGGGGCAGTCTATTGCCAGTTCACCGCCGATAGCATATATTTCAACGTGGAGAAAACGGTAACTGAGATTGATGAGGAGGGCAAAATCCTTCACACCTCTACCCAGCTTTCTCCCTGCGGAAACTATGCCTATACCATCAAGAATGATCTGATAACCATCGACGATCAGACATTCAAAATGACCAGTAAAGACCAGTCCATCCTCCTCGAAAACGAGAAGTGGAGACTCGTGCTTATCAATAAATAACTGGGTCTTTATATATAAATAATGTGTAAAATCCTATAGACAAAGATAAAATGGCTAAAAAACAAGATACCATCAGCATTGGTTTTGAAGAGAAAATTTGGAAGGCTGCCGACATTCTGCGTGGCAACCTCAGCGCTTCGCAATACGAAGGCGTGGTGCTCGGACTCATTTTTCTGAAATACATCAGCGACCGCTTCGAACAGAAGTTTCAGGAGCTGCAGGGCGACGAATACGCCGACCCGGAAGATAAGGATGAATACACCGCCGAGAACATCTTCTTCGTGCCTACTGAAGCCCGATGGAGCAAGATTAGCGCAGCTGCCCACACACCGGAAATAGGCGTGGTGATAGATGAAGCACTTACCGCCATTGAGCGAGAAAACGAAAGATTGAAGGGCATTCTGCCTAAGAATTTCGCCCGTCCGGAGCTGGACAAGCGCCGTCTGGGCGATGTGGTAGATCTCTTTACGAACATAGAAATGCACGATGCTGGCGAGGAGAAAGACCTGCTGGGCAGAACCTACGAATACTGTCTGCAGCAGTTTGCTTCCTTGGAGGGCAAGAATGGTGGCGAGTTCTATACGCCTTCCTGCATTGTCCGCACGCTGGTAGAGATACTGGAGCCTTACGAGGGCAGAGTCTATGACCCTTGCTGCGGAAGCGGCGGTATGTTTGTGCAGAGCGCCAAGTTTATAGAGCGCCACAAGGGAAACCTGCGCAAGATCAGTATCTACGGTCAGGAGGCAAACCCTGATACGTGGAAGATGGCGCACATGAACCTTGCCATCCGTGGCTTGGATGCAAATCTGGGCAATGTCTTTGCCGACACATTCTATGATGATCAGCACCCTACGCTGAAGGCAGATTACATTCTTGCCAATCCTCCTTTCAATCTCAGCGATTGGGGGCAGAATGCGCTTCAGGAAGACGTGCGCTGGCAGTATGGTTTGCCACCTGCTGGCAACGCCAACTTTGCGTGGATGCAGCACATGATTCACCATCTGGCTCCAAACGGAAAGATTGGTTTGGTGCTGGCGAATGGTGCGCTTTCGAGTCAGAGTGGCGGCGAGGGACAGATTCGCCAAGCCATCATCGAAGCCGACCTGGTAGAGGGAATCGTGGCTTTGCCTTCGCAGTTGTTCTACAGTACGGGTATTCCTGTAAGTCTTTGGTTTATGAGCCGCAACAAGGCGCAGAAGGGCAAGACTGTGTTTATCGACGCCCGAAACTTAGGCTCGATGGTAACCCGTAAGCTTCGTGAGCTGATGCCTGATACGGACATCAAGAAGATTACAGACACCTTCCATGCGTTCCAGCAGGGAACCCTGGAGGATGAAAAGGGCTTCTGTGCCGTATGCACCACCGAGCAGATTGCTGCTCAGGACTTCATCCTGACTCCTGGCAGATACGTAGGAATCGCCGAAGACGAAGGCGACGGAGTGCCTTTCGAGGAGAAAATGACGAATCTTACCGGAGAGCTGAAACAGCTGTTTGAGGAAAGCAAGAAGCAGGAAGAAGAGATCAGATTGCAGTTGAAGAAAATTGGATGGGAGGTGTAAGAGTATGGAGTGGAAAGAAGTTAGATTGGGGGATGTTGTAGAGATTGTAAACGGCTTTGCTTTCAAAAGTAAAGCTTTTACACTTGAAGGTATTCCTGTTATTAAAATCAAAAATATAAAAGCAGGAAAAGTTATTTTAAATGACTTGGACTATATTTCAACTTCTGATATTAATCCGAAATATACAAAAATACGCTCTTCTGATATTTTGATTACGATGACTGGCAACAGAATGGATGGAAGTCCGGAAACTTGGGTAGGTAAAGTATCTCTTTTTAGACATCAAGGAGATTTTTATTTAAATCAAAGAGTAAGTGCGCTAAGATTAATTGATGATACAGTAGACAATAACTTTTTAAGTTACTATTTGTCATCTTGGCAATCACAATTATACTTCGCATTAAACTCGAATAGTTCAGGTGGTCAAGCTAATATAACTCCTGCAGTGGTTCAAGAATATAGATTAAAGGTTCCTGAATTGGAGACACAACGAAGCATTGCTTCCATCCTTTCTTCTCTCGACCAGAAGATAGAGTTGAACAACAAGATCAATGCTGATTTGGAGGAGATGGCTCAGGCTATTTTCAAGAATTGGTTCGTTGACTTTGAGCCTTTCAAGGATGGTAAGTTCGTGGATAGTGAATTGGGAATGATTCCAGAAGGATGGAAAGTAGGAAGGGCTGATGATTTTTATCAGATAAATATTGGCAAAACTCCTCCAAGAAAGGAGCATAAATGGTTTTCAACCAACCCTGCTGATAAGATTTGGGTTTCTATTGCGAATATGGGAAATTCTGGTATTTTCATCTCTGATTCAAGCGAATATCTTACAAAAGAAGCTGTTGATAGTCATAATATCATTATGGTACCTAGAAACACCATATTGCTAAGCTTTAAGCTAACTGTTGGTAGAGTAGCCATCGCAGACAAGGAACTCACAACCAATGAAGCTATTGCAAGATTCATTCTTTCAGATGATAAATATATGGAATATCTATATTTGTATCTAAAGAAATTTGACTACAATTCTTTAGGAAGCACATCGTCTATAGCAACTGCAGTAAACTCGAAGACGATAAAGGGAATGCAGATGTTACAACCATCTGATAAAGTAATAGATGCTTTTCATATACAGGTTAATCCGATATTTGAAAAAATAAGGAGTTTGACCAAGGAGAACTCCCGCCTCTCCACTCTCCGCGACACCCTTCTCCCTCGCTTAATGTCAGGCGAACTGGAAGTCCCGGAATAACTGGAAATCTTGGAAGTCCCGGAATAACGGAAGCAACGATTAAAATAACGAGAAAAATATTAAATAATATCATTATGGCAGACGACAAGAAATTCACCGAAGACGCATACGAGCAAACGCTCATTGCCCTGTTCCGGGATGAACTCGGCTATGCGTACGAATGTGGCTACGAGGTGGAGCGCGACTATAAGGAGCCTTTCTATCGTGCCGATTTGGTCGCCTCGATGCGACGGCTTAATCCTGAACTGCCAGCCGATGCTTTGGATGAAGGAATCAAGCAAATCACCAACATCAGCATCGGTACTTTAGAACAGAACAACGAGCAGTTTACCCTCTGGATGCAAAACGGTCTGGAGGTGGGATTCCTGCAAGATGGCGAAGAACGAACAGCCCTGATGCGGCTCATCGACTTCGACCATCCCGAAAGAAACCTCTTCAAGGTGGTGAACCAGTGGCGAGTAGAAGAGTATAAGAACAAGCGCTGCGATATGGTGGTGATGGTCAACGGATTGCCCCTCGTGGTGGTGGAGCTGAAAAGCGCCATCTCTGAAGACGCATCCATCGAAGATGCCTACAAGCAGATCAGGAACTATCAGCAGAGCATTCCAAGCCTCTTCAGCTACAACGCTTTCAACGTAATCAGCGACATGAGCGAGACCCGTGCCGGAACCATCACCGCCAAGCAAGACCGATACATGGAATGGAAGACCATAGACGGCTCATACGAGTCAACTCTCTTTGCCGACTATCGCACCTTCTTCCTCGGCATGTTCCAGCAGCAGCGACTGCTCGACATCCTGCAGAACTTCATCTGTTTCGATAAGAACCAGGGCAAATACGCCAAGATTCTTACCGCCTACCATCAGTACTACGCCGTGGGCAAAGCCCTGCAGCGCACCCGTACGGCAGTGGAAGGCAACGGAAAAATCGGTGTATTCTGGCACACGCAGGGTTCGGGTAAGAGCCTCTCCATGGTGTTCTACGCCCACCAGCTGGTGCAGCGACTGCCCGAAGTAACCATCGTGGTGGTAACCGACCGCAAGGACCTCGACAACCAGCTCTTCGGTCAGTTCTGCCGCTGCCAGGACTTCCTTCGTCAGGAACCTCAGAACGCCCAGAGCCGTGAAGACCTGGGCAATCTGCTGCGCAACCGAAAGAGTGGGGGAATCATCTTCACCACCATTCAGAAGTTTGAAGAAGGCGACTCGGCACTTTCCACCCGCCGCAACATCATCGTGATGACCGACGAGGCGCACCGCTCGCAATACGGCGAGGAGCACTGGGACAACAAGAGCCTGACGATGAAGAAGGGATTCAGCCAGAAGATGAGAGAAGCCCTGCCAGGTGCCTCATTTATCGGCTTCACCGGAACGCCTATCAGCGACCGCGACAGAGACACGGAGGAAGTGTTCGGCAACTACATCGACGTTTACGACATGAGTCAGGCGGTGGATGATGGAGCCACCCGTCCGGTCTATTACGAGAGCCGTGTGGTGAACCTGAACCTCGACGAAGACACGATGAAGCTGCTGAACGATGAGTTCGACAACCTAGCCGATGAGGGAGCCACCGAGGAGCAGATCAGGCAGGCAAAGCAGGAGCACAGCCGACTGGAAGTACTCCTGGGCGAAGATGCCACCATCGACACGCTGGTAAGGGACATCATCCAGCACTACGAGCAGAACCGTGCGCAGGAACTCACCGGCAAGGCAATGATCGTAGCACTGACCCGAAGCATCGCCATCAAAATCTACCGCAAGATGCTGGAACTTCGCCCCCAGTGGACGGAGAAGGTAAAGGTGGTGATGAGCGGTTCAAACCAAGACCCCGAAGACTGGCAGCCGATTATCGGCAACGAAGCCTACAAGAAGGAACTGGCAAGAAAATTCAAGGACAACGACGATGAGATGAAAATCGCCATCGTAAGAGACATGTGGCTCACGGGCTTCGATGTTCCGTCGCTCGCCACCATGTACGTATACAAGCCGATGAGCGGTCATAATCTGATGCAGGCAATAGCCCGAGTGAACCGAGTGTTCCCGGGCAAGGAAGGCGGACTGATAGTGGATTACGTAGGCATTGCGCAGGCGCTGAAGAGTGCCATGCAGCAGTACACCAACCGTGACCGCCGCCGCTTCGGAGACCCCGACATCGCCAAGACCGCCCTGGTGAAATGGAAGGAAGAGATGGAAATCTGCCGAGACCAGCTTCATGGTTTCGACTATTCCGGCTTCTTCGAGCAGGACAACACGAAGCGTGCCTTCGCCATCACGGGCGGAGCCAACTTCCTGAGCTCTCCAGCCATGGTTCAGCGCAAGAAGAATTTCATGGAGCACAGCAATCTGCTTCACAACGCCACCACGCTCTGCCGTTCGCTTCTGGATGAGCAGCAGAAGGCGGAGGTGTGCTACATGGATGCGCTGCGCGTGATGATGCTCAAACTCTCGCAGAAGGGCAAGATCAGCCGCCATGAAATCAACGAGCGCATCGGTGAGCTGCTCCGTCAGAGTGTGAAGACCGACGGAGTCATCAATCTCTTCGGCGACCGCCAGATAGAGTTCTCGCTCTTTGACGACGCCTTCATCCAGGAGGTGAAGAACATGAAGGAGCGCAACCTGGCGGTGGAACTGCTCACCAAACTGATGAAAGAAAAAATCAAGCAGCAGCAGAAGACCAACGTGGTTCAGAGCGACCTCTTCTCCGACATGCTCAGCCAGAGTCTCTCCAACTATCTGAAGGGCTTGCTCACCAACGAGGAAGTGATAGAGGAGCTGTTGAAGATGGCTCAGCAGATGAAGCAGGCAGAGGCAGAGGGCAACGACCTGGGACTTTCGCCCGAGGAGAAGGCATTCTATGATGCGCTCTCCACGCCCGAAGGAGTGCGGCAGGCTTACTCCGACGAGGAGTTTGTGGCGCTGACCCGGGAACTGACAGAAGTCTTGCACCGCAACCGCACCATCGACTGGAACCGGAAGGAATCGGCGAGGGCGAAGATGCGAGTGATGGTGAAGCGACTGCTCAAAAAGTATAAGTATCCGCCTGAGGGTGCAAAGAAGGCGCTGGAAACCGTGATGCGCCAATGCGACCACTGGGCAGATGAAGAAGAAAACGTAGTATAACCCCTTTAAAATTTTTAGTAAGAAACAGATAGTAAAAAGATAATAATCATAATACGATAGACGCTGATTATCTGACACTTCTACGGTATTCAGAACCTGCAAATTCAGAATTTCGACAAGAAGACGGTGACAGCAAGGCGTCCACTCCTCTACGGCGTGGGCAGAACTTGTTTGTACCTTGTCGGGGCTCTTGCAGGTGCCTGAATACCGGTGCTTACAGGGACTCCCACGCCGCTTTTTCATAAACAACTACATTTTTAACAACATAAACAAAATGGAATCTGAGGAATTACCCACAACCGATAATCGTTACGGGGTTCGTCTGAAAATCAAATCAGAAGAAGACTTGTTTGTTATAGATGAGGCTACAGGAGCCAAGAAATACACTCCTATAACCATGGAAGATGTTGTCCAGTTTAAAAGAGAGGCTGAACATTTATGTAAGGAGATTCAATATGCTATAGAAGACTTCCGATGGAATATAGGAAAGCATAAGGGTCTTACTCATTATTATCGTATTTACCAAGACCTTGCCGAGCAATTGACAGATTTTCTTAAATATATTCATAAGCTCCATAAGAAAGTCTATATTACCATCTACAAAAGCTATGATAATGAACTGATGGCTATCTATACGGAAATCTTAGAGAAGGTGCTGAATGACATTAAGCCCATCGCCCGAAAGCATGCAGACTATCTGCTGGATGTGGAGGATTATGGTCAGATGCCCTGCGCTGAGGATATTTTCAAGCGGTGGGAGAAGCAGGAGGCTCCGGCTGGTGCTGACCTCTCGAACTACGAGTCTCACTACAAGAACTTTATCTCTTCCGGATTGAAGTTGGCTTTGGAGAAGACCGTCGCCACGGTTACCTGTATTTACAATGACTTTACCGACCTGTATAGAACCCGGGTTTTCCGCACCGACCAGGAGGCTGTGATTATTTATCATTACGTGAAGCGAGATTTTGATGAGCATACGCTACCTGCTCATCTGGAGCATGTAGCCAAGGTGCAGAAGCGTCATCTGAAAGAGAGAAGAATAGATATTACCACTTTGAGCTTACAGAAAGTGATGAGTGAAGTAGAGGGGAAATACAACAATTATACGCTGTGTTCAGTCTGGTTCAATAATGTGGAGGATGAGGAGAATGAGGAGGAGCTTGTCCACATGCTTGTGAGAGAGGAGGCTTCGCCCGTGGATTTTGAAAATCTGTTTATGTATCAGGGTGAGCATAATATGTTGGCGGTAGAAATAGCCAGGGCTGATGAGTATGAGCGTCATGGCGATTCGTTCTTTGCCAACTGGGTGGATCCAGCCAAGCTGAAGGAGAAGCTGGAGTTCTGGCTAAAGGGCAACATCACGAAGCAGCAGGACTGGTACATTGTGTGGTGTCTGATGAAATATACGTTCCACATGGTGAAGGAGGATAAGGACAAGTCTGCCTTTGCCGCCCGCATGAACCTGATGTTTCCGGAAGTTGAAAAGAGGTGCGTGGTGGAATCGTTCAGAAAGCAGGAAACGCAGATGAACCACAACCGCCCCTTTGATGAGTGGCTTGCAGATTCCGATCCCGATTATCATACCGCCCAGGAGCTGTATAATAAGCTGGAGAAGAAAGATGGGTATATGAGAAGTTTTGGTGTTGATATTGGAAAGTAGAGATGGGGAAGGTGCGATGGGGAGGATGCACCTTCCTAAACAATAGGGTTAAAGCAAAGTTTTAACATAAAAATTTGCATATTCTGTTTTTTATTATTATATTTGCAACATAGATAATAACAAACTTTAGAATTATGTTAGGTATATCGATTTTAGCAGTCATCTTGACTTATGTCACATTCGGCATTTTTCATGCTTTTAATAAGATGAGCAAGCACATTTCCTCTTACTCTGGCAAGAGTATGGAAGATGCGCCAAAGCTCACCATAGAGGATATGTATAGCCCTAACAATAAATTGTCTTCATTCTTCAAAATGGGTAATTCATATTCTATTTTGGTGTCAAATCACATTATTGACAAGCAAGAATTTGTGGTTGCTGATAATACCATCAATTTAAGAAATAAAGTTGCTAGGGTGCTTAGGAACTACGCAGCCCTTGAAAGAGAAATGAAAAAGATATAGTGACTCTTTAATATACAGAGCCCTCGAATGTTTCTACGTTCGAGGGCTTTTTCGAGGTTTCGTTAGTAGTATTGTTCTTCCTAATAATGTTACTGGTATTGGAGATTGGACATTTTGTGGTTGTTCTTCTTTGGCTAATCTTTTTTTAAATTTCTTTCGAAAACATCTGTTACGGTCATTTTAATTTCTATTTTATTCATCAAACGGATAAGTTTCATCGTAAATATCGCTCAGTAACTTATCCTCATATAGCCAATGCGAACAAGGAGCAATATGCTTAGACTTATAACCTTTAAGTTGCGCAGACAAAGCACTTAAAGAGGCTTCTTCATCCTTATATTTTATCTTTCGGTCAGAAATGATAACTACTTTAATAGCAGGATCATCCTTCCAGGTCAGTACGTCACCTGGGTTCAGTCCCATCTCTGTAAAATTCAATGATGGGCGTTTGGATGAAGCCTTTAAGGAAGCAGCCTTATCCTCTTCTGATAAATCGTTCTCCATTTCGTCAACCACGCTTTCGGTAATATCCTCTTGATTGAATAATTCAAGGATAGCTTGGGCTTGAACAACCTTTATACGGAAGAATTCACGAGTAGCGTTGACACGGTTAGGCTCGAAAGCCTTATGAAGGGCTTTCTCAATTTTCAGACAATCATTTTTATCAACCTTGCAGGCATATTGACATTCAAATGGTACGGGAACACCAGTAGTATAGAGTTCCTTCATTCTCTTATCAATATCTTCCTGTGCCGTCATTCCGATCTTTACGAGACCAGGCATTACGGGGTTTGTTAGTAAATACACGATTCCGTATTCCTTTGACATTATTATTCACCTAATTAATTATTATTCTCGTTTCGCAACTCCAAGTGTGAGGATTGGGAGAGTTTCCCTATACGTCGTTCTTGTCAGTTGTATGATAGCATCAACATGAAGTAAAAGCTATAATGAATGCAAAATAAGCATTTCGGACTCTGTTTATCAATTCAAGTATGAATAGAGATTTATTATTTTAGTTTCTCAATCTCACTTTTTGACAAATCTGTTATTTGCATAACTGTTTCTACATCCATGCCAGCATCCAACATCTTTTTTGCTATTTGGATAGCCATCGAGTTTTTACCTTCCTCACGCCCCTTTTCCAAAGCCGTATCTATAGAGTTCTTGACATCACGATACGCCTTCAAACTGTCCTCATATTCTTTCAACTCTTTTGGGGTGAACTTCGCAATCTCGGCCTCCTCAAAGAGTTTAGTAAACACTTTCTCTTTCAAGGCAGCAGGACGCTCATCCAATCGGGAAAGGTTTTTCAACACATATAACCACTTATCATAAAGTGTGTCAAGTTCCTCCTCTGTCTTGTTGAACTTCGCTATCTCAACATACTTGAAAGAAAGTTTGTCATTAAAAACCTTATGAGTCTTCTTGTCAAGCAAGCCCACATCATGGTTGATATCATTCTTGTCAAATGCCTCTTCTTCCAAGTCGAAATTCAGCAGAGCAACAGTGTAAACATGTTCAAGCTTGAAGTTCCATTCAGCCCCCTTTGGAGCCTGTTCACGGATAGGAAAAGTAGAATAGAACAAAGAACGATCCTTGAAGTACTTCTGATAAGCATTCTGCATCTCAACGATGAACTTTTCACCACGCTCATTTTCGCAATATACATCAAAGATGGCCTTGCGCTCGGCAAAAACATCACCAACGTGCTCACTATTCAAGTACTTCACATCCTTGATGACCTGAAAACCATCAAACAGTGAATTCAAGAAATTGATGAGCAAATCCTTGTTAGGTTTTGTTCCAAAGATACGCTTAAAACCGAAATCGGTAAGCAAGCTAATATATCGTTCTTCTATCCGTTTCATATACATTTCCTTTTAAAACGTTTAACTGAATTGTAGTGCAAAAATAAGCATTTTTTTCGATTTATAAATATTTGGAGTGTTAAAATGTTGGTTGTGGGGGTGATTTTTCCCAAGATTCCTCCGATTTTTCCCAAGATTCCCAAGATTTTTCCCAACGTTGGGAAAAAATGAGGGATTTTTGGGGGAAAAGAGGAGTGATTTTTTTATTTTCTTTACTTTTTAACTTCCTTTTTCTTTTTCTTTTTACTTTTTCCCAAGAAATGCCCGATTTTTCCCAAAATCACGGGTTTTTCGAGGAAGTTGTGGGAAAAGGATTGTTTTGCCTTGTTTTCCGCAGTACTTTTGCAGCGTCGAAGAAACAAGACAACGCCGAAATGGTTTGGTGATCTTGAAACAACTTCCGACTACTTTATAATATGAATACTCAGATTATGAGAGTGGTGAAGCAGGGCGAGGCTTTCGCCGTACAGAGCCAGAAGAGCGAGAACGGCCAGATGATGAAGTGCAACATCGTTTTGCAGGAGATGGGCGGCAAGTACGAGAACCAATATGCTGCCGCCATGCTGGGCAATATGGCGCAGTGCAAGTTTGCTCCGGGGTCACTGGTAGCGGTTACGCTCCGATTCACGGCTCGTGAGTATAATGGTCAGGTTTACCAGGATATCCTCGTTACGGACATTGAAAAGCTGGGCAAGTAAAGCTGTAGCTTGATAAACAAGGCAGGTAATTAATCTTGAATTGAAATAGGTGGAGTAAGAATTGTCCCGGGATAATTTGCGCAAACTGAAACTTACGACACTTCTTTCGTTCATCCAAATTTTAATTTAAGATTTTATGAAAAAGGGACAAGATAAGCAGGTAAATAATCAGCAGGCTAATAACAATGGTAGCCAGCATGTGCAGCTGGGTGGTATGGCTTTCTATGATGAAAGCAAGTGTTTCCTCTTTGCTCCTAATGAGCACGGAGGGGGAGAGAAGGTGCAGGGATTCCGTTCGCAGGGCGTTGCCCAGCAGCTTTCGGATGGTACTTTTGATTTCGTGGTAAAGCCACGAGTCCGTTCGCAGTCGGAACTAATCAGAAAGCTGGCGCATGGTCGTGTGAGCAAGACCAAGGATGGAGCCATCCAGCTTACCTTAAAGGTGTTCTGCGATGAGGGGATTAACATAGGCAGCACGCTTGTGAAGGAGGCAGAAGAGGCTGCGGAAGCTTTGATAGAATACCAGTTGAAGCGATAGAAAGGGTTGTTCAACTAAAAAGATAAGTAGAAACATATAGATGAGTTGCTATTTAATAAGGGTGGAGAACGGGCACAAGGTTGCCCGCTCCATCACCTCGCAAGAGGAATACAAGTTGATTCGTGGAAGCTACGAGCAGAAGGCAAATCTGCGACTGGCTCGCGAAGGAAATGATGGGGCAAAGCGAAGACTGGTGCAGTTTAATTATTCCGGGCATTATCCGCAAGGGGTAGTGAAGGGCACGAAGCTGCCAAGCCGGGCTTTCGGCTTCGATTTGGACGATAAGCAGGATTTCGAGAAGGCGGCTAAGCTGATGCTGCAGGAACCGGAAAAGTATGGTCTGCTGATGCTGGAACGCAGCGCACGACAAGGCGGTCATGCGGTTTGCAAACGAGAGATGGGCAAGACGATCTTGGAGAACCAGGTTAGAATCGCCAAGATGCTGGAGTGCGAGATGGATACTTCGGCTCACGATATTAACCGAGTTTATTTCACGACTTCGGCTGATGCAGACGATTTGCTCTATCTTTCGTCTGAGCTCTTCAAGGATGATTATGAAGAGGCTGCCGTGGCTGCTGAAGGCAAGGTATTAGAAGAGCGTGAGAAATATGGGCAGGAGGAGCTTCCTCCGGGAGCGCACAAGGCGAACAAGCATTATAAGCCTTGGTTGGAGAATGTTGAAGAGAAGGCTTTGGATTCTCAGATGAATCAAGCGAATCTGAAGAATCAGAGACAGAAGAGCCAGGGAAATCTGCAGAATTCTCAAAAGGTTCAATCCTCTCAGAATCAGGCTCAGCCTGCTTCTGCTTCACCATCCTCTGCTTCGACTCCTACTTCTTCATCACAATCCAGCAATGATTACCTCGGAATCCCGTATTCTGAAATTATCTCGAAATGGTGGCAGATGTATAATGACGGTCATGAGCCAGTTCGCTCCAACCGCAACACGTTGACCTTTGAGCTTGCTGTGAACCTGCGCCACATCTGCGGCTTCGACCGCAGCCTCATGGCTCAGATCATTCCCTGCTATGATTGCTTTCCCGAGCAGGAGAAGATGGCTTGCATCAACTCGGCGCTGAACGAGAAAATCACCCAAATGCCTAAGCGACTGAAAGATGTGCTTGCTGCCATCCGACAGGAGAGAATGAAGCTGGGGGCTGCAAAGGGCGGAAGTTCCGAAGGCAGCGATGCGCTGGTGAATGCGCTGGACGAGGCTAATGCCCAGGACGACTTGTTCTATTACAACGCCCTGCCCAGAATGCCTCTGGGCGTAAGGGATTCGCTCGATGCGGTGGGTCCCGCACTGGCAATGGCGGTGATTACCGCCATCTGCCCAGCCATCGGAATGCTGGCTACGGGCGTCAAGGTGTCTGTTCACGGCAAGATGAACTCGCTGAACCTCATCTCCTACATTGCCGGAGATTTTGCCTCTGGCAAGGGAAGCATCGACCCCGTGATTGATGCCTGGACTTCGGAAGTGAAGGATATGGACAAAATGTATCAACAGAAGGAGGACGAATGGCGAGCCAAGAAGCGTGCAGCGAAGAACAAGAAGGAACAGCCGGAAGAGCCGAAACTGCCTGTAAGATGTCTGACGCTGAACAATACCGTGGCAAATCTTGCCGAACGTCTGGCTAATACCGAAGGCAAGCATGCCTTCTCGTTTACCCCGGAAGCCGACACCGTGGCGCAGAAGTGGAAATCAGCAATGAGCGACTTCTCCGTGATGTTAAGACAGGCTTACGACGGTACGAGCTACGAGCGTGAGGCAAGAAGTGCAGAAGCTGTGAATGTGCATATAGACAGACTGTTATGGAATGTGGTGATGTGCGGAACGCCTGATGCACTCTACCGTGTGGTGAATAACTATACGGATGGTTTTCAGAGCCGTATTACCGTGGCAAGAACTCCGGATAATACGTTTACTCCGTTGACGGATAATCTGTATGTGCTCACTGAACGCCAGCGCGACCGTATCATTCAGGTAGCCCATCTGCTGCCCCTGATGGAAGGCGAGGTAGAACTACCGAAGCTGGAAGCCAAGGGTAGGGAGTGGCTGGAACAGATACGACTGGAGACGATGAAGAATGATGACAAGGTGAAAGCCCGTCAGCGTTTCCGTATCTGCCCAACTACGATGAGAATGATGACCTGCATCCTGCTCTGCAAGGTGGCAGAGACGTTGATTCAGAAGCACGGGTTCCAGGGAGCTGAGAAGCTGTTGAAGCAGAATCCGCAGGGGTGGAAGGATTTAATCGTGAAGATGCAGACACCTACCATGATGGGGGTGTTCAATGTGCTGGCTGACTATCAGTTGGACAATGCGCTTTACTTCTTCCGTAGCCGCATCGAGGACGCATTCTCTTCGAAAGAATATTGCGGACAGACGACGTATGATCGCTCACACCGAGGCAAAAACGACTCCATCTTCGAACGTTTGGACGTGACCTTCTCTTTCGAGCAGGCACAGCAGCAGAGCATTTCCGTTAAAGGGGCGAGTGTTACCAACGAGACTGTGAGACAGATGTTGAAGAACTGGAAGCGGCAGGGACTGATTGGAATTCTGCCTGACAAGCGTTATCAGAAGGTTTCGTCTATAGTTTAAATCCGGTCATTTCCGGTCATGGTCATTTTCGGTCATTTTGGTTTTCTGATTCATTGAAATCCCTAATGACCGATTATGAGCCCATGAAATCAATTATCAATTTTAAAAATTTAATCATTATGCATATTACTATATTTCGCCGTCGCTTCACTCCATGGGGTGTGGATGGCACATTGGTTATTAACGGAGTATATTTCACCGGCACCGTAGAACATCCTAAGAAATTCCTGCGTGCAGGTCGTTATAAGATTGCACCTGTACCTATTAGGTTTCAGAAGGAAATTGAGGTAGAGGTCAAGGAGACTGAAGAGGAGAAAGAGAAGAATAAGAAAAATGGTGAGAAGGAGGAGAAGAAGTTCAAGATTGAGATTGTAGAGGAGGTTAGAACCATGCCTGCGATTATGGAGGAGAAGGCTCGTGTTCCTAAGAAGCCGGTGCTTCGCAAGCCCTATATCACGCCGGGCTTTGGTCCGCTTGCATTGAAGTACGGAAGCATCGTGATGGGCAAGTCGTTGAAGACGGGACTTGTGGCTTACAACGAGGAGAAGTTCCAGGAGTTTTGCGACATGGTCAGCGATGCTTTGCATAAAAAGGAGAAAGTTACGCTGGTTATCAAGGACTGGGGAAAAGATGATATTCCTAAAGAGTATATGGTTGTTCTTCCAACTAATACTCCTGCAACTAATACTCCTGCGAATTATATTCGTGTAAATAACAATCACAAATAAAATACACTATACCATTATGCGCAAGATCAAGGAAATCATCATTCATTGTAGTGCGACCCGAGAAGGTCGAGACTACACCGTAGCCGACATCGACCGTTGGCATCGTGAGCGTAGCTTTTTCTGCATCGGTTATCATTTCGTGATTTACCGTGACGGAAGCATCCACGTGGGCAGATCTGTAGAAGAGGTAGGTGCCCACTGCAAGGGTCACAACACCGTGAGCATCGGAATATGCTACATCGGCGGCCTATCCCAGGATGGCAAGCCGAAGGATACCCGAACCCCCGAGCAGAAGGCGGCGCTGAAAGCGCTCATTGAGCAGCTGAAGGAGGAATATCCCGAGGCGACGGTTCATGGGCACAATGAGTTCGCCAGCAAGGATTGTCCTTGCTTCGATGTAAAGAAGGAGTGGGGTGAATAAACCAAAAAAAGGAAACAAAAAAAAAGCCTTGGTTGCCAAAATAGCAACCAAGGCTCATTATGTTAGAATCTAAAATATTCTTTGATTAGATCTGCTCGCTCCAGTCCTCCTGGCTCTTACGAACGTAAGTCTGGTAACGGAGCTTAGCCATCTTCTCTGCCTGAGAGAAGAGCTCATCAGCCTCCTTAGGGAATGCCTTCTGTACAGAGAGGTAACGAACCTCACCGAGCAAGAAGTCGCGGAAGTTCTCCCAGTTAGGAGCCTTAGAGTCGAGTGTGAATGGGTTCTTACCCTCATCAGCCAACAGTGGGTTGTAACGCCACAAGTGCCAGTAACCGCACTCAACAGCCAACTCTTCCTCGTGCTGTGAACGACCCATACCGCCCTTACGCTTCAAACCGTGGTTGATACATGGTGCGTAAGCGATGATGAGTGATGGACCTGGATAAGCCTCAGCCTCGCGGATAGCCTTCAATGTCTGAGCATTGTCAGCACCCATAGCTACCTGAGCTACGTAGATGTAACCGTATGTAGTCTGCATCAAACCGAGATCCTTCTTACGGATACGCTTACCCTGAGCAGCGAACTGTGCGATAGCACCGAGAGGTGTTGACTTAGAAGACTGACCACCGGTGTTAGAGTAAACCTCAGTATCGAGTACCAAGATGTTAACATCCTCACCAGAAGCCAATACGTGGTCGAGACCACCGTAACCGATATCATAAGAAGCACCGTCACCACCGATGATCCACTGTGAACGCTTAACGAGGTAGTGATCCAAAGTCTTGAGCTCCTTGCAGATAGGGCAACCCTTCTCAGCGCAAGCAGCGATGAGAGGCTTCAACTCTGCAGCAGCCTCCTTAGAACCCTCAGAATCGTTCATGTTAGCCATCCACTTGTCAGCAGCAGCTACGAACTCAGCAGAAACCTTCTCGCTAGCCTTAGCCTCCTCGAGCAAGTGAGCGATGCGCTCCTTCATCTTCTTGTTACCCATTACCATACCGAGACCGAACTCGCAGAAGTCCTCGAACAATGAGTTGTCGAATGCAGGACCCTGACCCTTAGCGTTCTTTGTATATGGAGTAGATGGGATAGAAGCTGAGTAGATAGAAGAACAACCAGTAGCGTTAGCAATCATCTGACGATCACCGAAGAGCTGAGAAATCAACTTAACGTATGGAGTCTCACCACAACCAGAGCAAGCACCAGAGAACTCGAACAATGGCTGAGCGAACTGAGAGTTCTTAGGGCTCTGCTTGATGTCAACGAGATCCTGCTTAGAAGCAACGTTGTGTACGAGGTACTCCCAGTTAGCTGCCTCCTTAACCATATCCTCTGCGTCAACGTTGAATGGAACCATTGTCAACGCCTTCTCACCCTTCTTACCTGGGCAGACGTCAGCACAGTTACCACAACCCAGACAGTCGAGTACTGAAGTCTCGATGCGGAAGTGCATACCAGCCAATGCCTTAGGTGCCTTAACATCCTGAGTCTCGAGACCCTCGATGCCTGCGAGCTCCTCGTCGGTCAATACGAATGGACGGATAGCTGCGTGAGGACAAACGAATGAACACTTGTTACACTGGATACAGTTCTCAACGTTCCATACTGGTACGAATGCCTCAACACCACGCTTCTCGAATGCTGCAGTACCATTCTGCCATGTACCGTCAACTGTGTCGTGCTTAACGAAGTCAGAAACCTTCAAGAGGTCACCTGCCTGGCCGTTGATAGGACGAACGAGCTCCTTAACGAATGCTGGAGCGTTATCCTCCTTAGCCTCATCGTCAGCGAGGTTAGCCCAAGCTGGATCTACTGTCAACTGCTTGTACTCACCACCACGGTCAACAGCGCCGAAGTTCTTGTCAACAACGTCCTGACCCTTCTTAGAGTAAGACTTAACGATGAATGCCTTCATCTGCTCTACAGCGAGATCCAAAGGAATAACCTCTGTGATACGGAAGAATGCAGACTGGAGGATGGTGTTGGTACGGTTGCCGAGACCAATCTCCTGAGCAATCTTAGTTGCGTTGATATAGTAAACTGTGATGTTGTTCTGAGCGAAGTAACGCTTTACCTTGTTAGGGATGAAGTTAACCAACTCCTCGCCGTCGAAGATAGTGTTCAACAGGAAGAAACCGTTCTTACGCAAACCACGTGTAACATCATACATGTGGAGATAAGCCTGTACGTGGCAAGCTACGAAGTTAGGAGTATTTACCTGGTATGCACTGTGAATAGGGCTGTCGCCGAAACGCAAGTGAGAGCAGGTGAAACCACCAGACTTCTTAGAGTCGTAAGAGAAGTATGCCTGGCAATACTTGTTGGTATTGTTACCGATGATCTGAACTGAGTTCTTGTTAGCACCAACAGTACCGTCAGCACCCAAACCGTAGAACTTAGCCTCGAACAAGTCGTCACCACCCATTGGGATTTCCTCCTCTTCTGGGAGAGAAGTGAATGTAACGTCATCAACGATACCTACAGTGAAGTGGTTCTTTGGCTGTGGCAACTCGAGGTTCTTGAATACAGCAACGATCTTAGCTGGAGTTGTATCAGAAGAACCGAGACCGTAGCGACCGCCAACGATCAATGGCTTGCGCTCGTCATCGTAGAGAGCTGACTTAACGTCGAGGTACAATGGCTCACCCTCTGCACCTGGCTCCTTAGTACGGTCGAGAACAGCGATACGCTTAACTGTAGCTGGGATTACCTTCTTCAGGAAGTCAACAGAGAATGGACGGTACAGGTGAACTGCAACCATACCAACCTTCTTGCCCTGCTTGTTCAAGTAGTCGATAGCCTCACGAGCAGGCTCTGTAGCAGAACCCATCAAGATGATGATGTTCTCAGCATCCTCAGCACCATAGTAGTTGAAGAGGTGGTACTCACGGCCAGTAATCTTAGTCATCTCCTGGCAGTACTTCTCTACTACCTCAGGGATTGCATCGTAGTAAGGGTTGCAAGCCTCACGGTGTGTGAAGAATGTCTCTGGGTTCTCAGCGGTACCGCGAGTAACAGGACGCTCAGGAGTCAAAGCACGGTTACGGAAGTCCTCGATGAACTCTTCCTTAACCAATGGACGGATGTCTTCCATATCCATCTCCTCGATCTTATGGTACTCGTGAGAAGTACGGAAACCGTCGAAGAAGTTAATGAAAGGAACCTTTGTCTCCAATGTAGCCAAGTGAGGAACTGCAGAGAGGTCCATCACCTCCTGAACAGAACCTGAGCAGAACATAGCGAAGCCAGTCTGGCGGCAAGCCATTACGTCCTGGTGGTCACCGAAGATACAAAGTGAGTGAGAAGCCAATGTACGAGCTGATACGTTGAATACGCAAGGAAGCAACTCACCAGCAATCTTGTACATATTAGGAATCATCAACAACAAACCCTGAGAAGCAGTGTAAGTTGAAGTCAAGGCACCAGCCTGGAGAGAACCGTGAACTGCACCGGCAGCACCAGCCTCAGACTCCATTTCCTGGATAGAAACTCGCTGACCGAAAAGGTTCTTACGACCTTTGGCAGCCCATTCATCTACATGCTCCGCCATTGGAGATGATGGAGTAATAGGGTAGATAGCAGCAACCTCAGTAAACATGTAGCTTACGTGTGCGGCAGCTGTGTTACCATCACAAGTGATAAATTTTTTCTCTTTAGCCATTTTACTTTTAGATAAAATATTAAAAATGTTTTGTATTTAATTCTTCTTTTCGAAATTTCGTTAATACAGGAATCCCAAGAGCCATAACGGAATCTTGTTGTCCTTGCCCACCTCCGTATTGTAACGGGCATAGATGGTATCTGGATTACTACGCATCTTGTTGGGAGTTTGTGCATCACAGATTCTGAATTTTCTGTTGCCATCCACTGTATAATAGTGGTCTTTGCCGCCCTGGTGAACTTTGTGGTCTTTCCAAAGTGAATTGACGAAGAATGTTTCCATCACTTCCTGCTTGTCAATCTGTATAGGATAGATAGCGTACATCAAGTTAGTATTATGCATCATCACCTTAGATGGTTTCTTCGGAAAATCCTGCCCCTCTGGATAGATCATGTTGATGAGTCTGGAATCAGCCAGATACTTAATGTAGTTCATCACGGTTGCCCTACTTGTATTGATGCTTTCGGCCAGCTGGCTCACGTTGGGAGCCTTGGCGCCTTCGACAGCCAACTCGTAGAACAGGCGTTTTATTTTTGGCAGATACTTCAGTTCTATCTGCTTGATGAGGAGGATGTCAACCTCGGTCATCATGTTCATTGTCTTTAGTAGATTCTCTGTGAAGTTACGCTGTTCCAAGAAGAATGGGTAGAAGCCATGATGCAGATAATCATTGAAGTATTTCATCGGACTCACCTTGGGAAGGATCTGCTTGATGATGTGCTCATGATTGCGGAGAATATCTTCGAGCTCGTATGGCTGGAAATCGTTGCCCGTCTTCAGATTGATATATTCTCTGAATGAGAAGCCTCGGAGATTGTAACTCTTCACGATTCCATTGAGTTCTGGATTCTCTTCCTTCAAGCGCATGACGCTGGAACCTGTAAACACAATCTTCAATTCAGGATACAAGTCGTAACATTTGCGGAGTTCCTTGCTCCAGTCCTGCTGCTTGAAAACCTGGTCTATCAGAAGTGTGCGTCCACCTTGATTCACAAAGTCACCTGCAAAATCGGCAATACCTCTGCTCTGGAAATAGAAGTTGTTCATGTTCACATACAAGCACTTGCGATCGTATGGTCCAAAGTGTTCCTTGGCATACTGGAGGAGAAAGGTAGATTTGCCTACGCCTCTAGTGCCTTTGATGCCAATCATACGATCGTTCCAGTCAATCTCATCCATCAAGGTTCGTCTGACTGGAGCATCTGTATGCTCAACTAGGTATGTATGTGTTCTGAAGAATGCTTCTTCCATGCGTTTAATATTGATTCATATTTGTTTTTTACGATGCAAAGGTAATAATATATTTTAAATTTGCAAACTCTAGATAGCAAAAACTAACATTTTTTTCATTATTTAGCACTTTTCTAAGTAAAACTTACCTTCTTTTGCCGTTTTTATCTCAATAATTTGTATCTTTGCAGTATGAAACTACATATCTTCAATCCAGAACACGATTTGGCATTGGCCGCTCATTTGCGACTGTTTACCGCTCCACATGCAGGAAGACAGTTGCGAAGCGACCTTGCATTCATACCTGCCTTGTGGGCAGATCAGGGTGACTTGGTGCTTGTTGACGACATAGACAATGCACGCGATAAGGTGCGCCATTTTGGAGAACACCTGTTGGAAAAAGTTGAGTTTATAACCAAACTGCAGCTTGAGCATCTGCTTAAGACGGAGTTTATAGACTGCGTGCATCCTTGGGGATGGGACTTGAGTCTGAAAGGCGAGCTGGAACGTATCGGTTTGCCAGAGATTATGCTGCCTACTGATGAGGTATTAGATAAGGTACGCGCGATAAGCAGCCGCCAATGGGCTGCTGAACATCTGCAGCAGAATGTAGTGTATGCAGATAACTTTGCTCTGGTTAAGGAATGCGTGATGAAGTGGGGCAAGGCTGTAGTCAAGGCTCCTTGGAGCAGCAGTGGAAGAGGCGTGAAATATGTTTCTGCCGATGAGTTCCGGACAAATGGTGAATATCCGGCTTTCCAACGCTGGGTAAGCAACATCATCTTCCGACAGGGTGGTGTGACCGTAGAGCCATATTATAATAAGGTGAAAGATTTTGGTATGGAATTCGAGATGCGTGACGGCAAGGTACACTATCTGGGACTCTCGCTCTTCGATACCGTCAAGAATGCCTATACCGGCAACTTGCTCTGCTCTGAAGAAGAGAAGATTGAAATGATGAAGAAATACATCAGTGAAGATGCACTTTTCTCTGCTAGACAGAGAATTATAGATATAGTTGAGCCTGCGTTAAAGGAAAACTATAATGGTCCGTTTGGAGTAGATATGATGATTGCTGCAAAGGATGGCCAGTTAAAGCTTGTATCTTGTATCGAATTGAATCTTCGCAGAACGATGGGGCATGTGGCTCTTGAGTTAGCCAAGATAGCCAAACCTCAGAGTCTGATGCGTGTTGACTTTGATGGTAACAGATATCATTTGCGTGTGTTGCCAGGTAATGAGGCAGTTAACGAGTCTTAAATTTTAGCCTTCCGATGCAAGGAATTGCAGCAACCTGCATTTCATAGACAGATTATCAACAAAATTAAAAGATTATGAAAAAGAGAAATGACAGTAAGATAACTATGGCAGCCTTGATGATGATGGCTGCAATGGCTATGACTTCTTGTGCTAGCAGCAAGAAAATAAACGGTGATTCCAATGTAAGCAAGGACAGCGAAATGGGTAAGAATGAAGAGGATTTGGATAATAGCTATCTTGTTCTTTCTGACACCCAGCAGGATATTGTGAAGAAGAACAATGCATTTGCGCTTCGTCTCTTCAATAAGGTTACAGATATGGAGTCTAAGGTGATTTCACCTATGAGCGTATCTTATCTGATGGGAATGCTGGCAAATGGTGCGGATGGAATTACTCAACAGGAGATATTGAAAGCTATCGGTTGCGAGGGAGTTTCTGTCAGCGATCTGAATGAGCTTTATAAGGCCATGCTTCTTACTGCTAACAAGCAGGATAAGCAGACAACCGTGAATATAGCTAATTACATCGCAGTAAACAAGAACTTCAAACTGAACAAGGATTTCTCCCAACAGGTAAGTGATGGCTATCAGGCTGGTATTGAAAGTCTGGATTTCACCTCTTCCAAGTCAACAGACCGCATCAATGGCTGGTGCAAGGAAAAGACCAACGGCATGATTCCACGTATTATTGATCAGGTTTCAGCCGATGCGGTATCGTATTTGATGAATGCCATCTATTTCAAGGGAACATGGCAGAACAAGTTCAATGCCAAGGACACTAAGCTGGAGAACTTCCGTGGCTATACACGTGATATCCAGAAAGTGGAAATGATGCATCAGATAAAGAAGCTCTTCTATGCTGAGAACAAGGATTTCAAGGCTGTAGATCTTCCTTATGGCAATGGTAGCTATCGCATGCTGGTACTTCTGCCAAATGAGGGCAAGAATATCCAGGAAATGATGAAAGGATTGGATGAAGAGAAGCTGAATCAGATTTCGCAGAATATGGAAAACTGTATGGTGAATCTCAAGTTGCCTAAATTTACCATCGAGCAGGAACTGCCTCTGAATGCGATCATCAGTGATTTGGGTGCTCCTTCTATGTTTGTGGCAGGCAAAGCGAACTTCAGTCATTTTGCTGACGGCAATTTCTTTGTAAGCAAGATGCTTCAGAAGGCAAAGATAGAGGTGAATGAGCAGGGAACAAAGGCTGCTGCTGTAACAGCTGCCGTGATGCTGACAGCCATGGCACCTGAGGAGACAAGAAATGTGGAGTTCATCGCCGACCGTCCATTCGTGTATATGATTCAGGACAGTCAGAGTGGCGGTATCCTCTTTATGGGTCAATATTGCGGAACAAATTAATTCTCAAGAATAACAGAATAAAAAAATCCCTTAGGCTTGTGGAAGTCTAAGGGATTTCTTTTTATCCGAATTTCTCAACGAACTCATCTTCCGTGATGATAGGGATGTTGAGTTCGTGTGCCTTCTTGTTCTTTGAACTCTGCGAGGCAGCATCGTTATTAATCAGATAGTTGGTACTCTTGCTTACGCTTCCCGTCACCTTGCCACCTTGACTCTCGATGTAGGCCTTCAACTCGTTGCGGTTTTTATAATGATGAACATCACCCGTTACAACGAAGGTCAAGCCGTCGCAGGCGCTTCCTTTCTCCACCGGTTCCTGCTCTACGATTTCCAGTTCCTTCATCAGATTCTGTACATGAGCGAAGTTGGTATCGTCCTTGAACCAGCCAATGAACTTGGCGCTCTTTTCCGGTCCAATGCCGTCGATGCTGGCAAACTCATCATCAAACATGCAGAGCCGTGCGGTTTCTATCAGTTCCTTGACAGGATAGCGTTCAATGAGCTTTTTGGCGACATCACCTCCACACAGCGGGATGTTCAGTGCATAGAGCAGATGACGCCCATCTGTATTTCGGCTTTTGCGGATGCTTTCCAGCATATTGCCTACACTCTTCTTTCCGAATCCTTCCCAGGAAGAGATGACATAGGCATGATCGGAAAGATGATAAAAGTCTGCATACTCACTGATCAAGCCTTCGTTTACCAGCTTCCAGATGGTCTGTTCAGAAATACCTTCTATGTTCAAACCTTCCTTGCTCACGAATCTCGTGAACTTCTTCAACTGCTTCGCCGCACATTGAGGGTTGGTACAATGCAGTGTTTTCGTACCGCTTTCGCTTTCTCTAACGATAGCTTCAGCATGACAGACAGGACACACTTCAGGAATTTCAAAAACACCAAGTGATTCTGTCACATTGATCACCTTTGGGATAATCTTGTTGGCCTTGATTACCTGCAATCGGGTTCCCTTGCCTCCGATACCCAAACGCTCGCATTCACTTACATTGCAGAGAGAGGCTCGCTGAACAGTTGTGCCTTCCAGTTCTACAGGCTTGAAGACAGCCACAGGAGTGATGGTATTGGCAGCACACGACCATTCGATGTGGTCGAGTTCGGTATCGGCGTGCTCATCTTGCCATTTGAAGGCGTAACCGGCTCTTGTTGCATGATGACCTGTTACGGAACCAGTAGCTGCATAGGAGGTGTCATCGTAGCAGATGACGAGACCATCAACAGGGAAAGGATTCTTTTTGTTGGTCACCTTAGCTGTAAAAGCATCAATTTCCTTTTGGATGTTATCAGAAGTTGGCTGCTCTATCTTCTGGCGTTCTACCGGATGAAAACCCAGTTCTTCCAGCCACTGCATTCTTTTGCCCCATGATGTGATTTCCTGTTCGCAATAAACCAGGGTGAAAGGAATCCATTGGATATGGCGCTGCTTTACTTCTTCTACATCTTTCAAAGAAAGAGATCCGGATGCAAGATTGCGGGGATTGGCGTAATCACCTTCGCTTTCGATGATAAACTGTTCGAAGTCGGCATAGGAGATGACAGCCTCGCCACGAATCACGAGATGTCCCTTTTCGCTGATGGACAGCGGAATACCACTGATAGCTGGTGCCAGATGCGTAATGTTGGTGCCAATATGACCATTACCGCGAGTCACCACCTTGGTTAGTTTGCCATTGTCGTATGTCACAACCAAGGTGAGGCCATCCAGCTTCCAGGAAATCCAGATAGGGCGGTTTTCTGCCCACTTGACGAGGTCGCTGACCTTCTTGGTCTTTGCCAGAGAGAGAGCTGCGAACTCGTGTTCTTCCTTCTGACCGACGATCGTATCTTCAGAAACTTTGTTGGTAGGGGAATCGGGGAGAATTTCGCCGGTTTCCTCTTCCAGCTTCTTGAGTTGGTCAAACAGCGCATCCCATTCGTAATCGGTAAGGATTTCCCCTTTGCCGTTATAATAAACATCAGAAGCTTGGTTCAGTTGATTGACCAAGCTTCTCATTCTATTTAATTTATCCTCCATAATGTCTGTAAATCGTTATTGTATTTGTGGCTGTATCGTTTGCTTTTCGAAAGCAAAGCGCATACCTCTGTTCCCATAGTTAATTCTTCCGCAGATGCAGAAGCCCATGGAAGAGAGCAAGTTAATCATCGGAAGATTATCGAAATTGGTATCTACCTTGATGCTAGGAACCTTTTCTACCTCGCAGAGACTATTCACCTTATTAATAAATATACGTGCGAAACCCTCACGCTGATATTTAGGCAACGTAGCAAAGCGGTGTATTACATAATAATCGCCTGTGGTAAGCCAGTCGCCATCGATAAAATCGTACTGTGGTTCACCATTGAGTGCTACTGCACCATAGACAGCCACCTCGCCATCTACGGTAAGTACGTATGCGTTACCATTGTTGATGTCGTCTTTTATATCGTGCTCAGCAGGATAGTCATTAGTCCACTGATGACGTCCTGATGCGATCATAGAGCGACGAGCCTGGTCAATGATGTTCCAACACGCCTCAAAGTCCTTAATATATGCAGGTCGAAAATCGGTCTTCATTTCTTTGTATATTCACTTAATTATTTATTAATCGGGTGCAAATTTAACAAAAAAAAACGAATTAAAAGTACAAACGAAGAAAAAACTGCATTTTTACCCGCATTTTTCCTTTAATTTCTGTTTTTTTCATCTTTTCGGTAGTTAAAATGCGCTATTATCTCTTAAGTTTTACAAGTAAAATATAACGCCCTGTGAGGACAAAAACATAAATATCTTCATGCTTTTGCCTGACAGGGCGACTTCCCTTAGAGTGCTAAAGTCTTATCAAGTTCGGCGATAATAGCATCCTTCTGGTCCTTGATGTGCTGACCGATGAATACAATCTTGATCATACGGTCACCAAGTTCCTCATCCCATTCCTTTTCAAGCTGCGGATTGTTCTTGCGCAGTTCTGCGAGCTGGTCGGCTGGCATTGTTGCGAGCCACTGACCTGCCTGCTTGACTGTCTTCTGCTGACCTGCCTGCTCGAAAACATAGCACATGTCTGGTTCATCAGCAAAATAGCAGATACCCTTGGCACGAACGATGTCACGAGGCCATTTTCTTGCAACAAACTCATCGAAGAGAGCCAGGTCGAATGCCTTGCGGCGATAATATACGAAGGTTCCGATACCATATTCCTCAACCTCGCCACCTTCGTGGTCATGGTCATGATCGTGATGATGGTGGTGGTGGTGACCATGTTCATGATCCTCGTGATCGTGATGGTGATGCTCATGTTCGTCCTCTTCTTCATCATGATGGTGATGCTCGTGCTCGTCATCGTCTTCATCATGGTGGTGATGATGCTCATGCTCTTCTTCTTCATGGTCCTCTTCTCCGCTTCGTTCAGATTCGATTTCCTGAATCCAGCCTGCTGATGTTGCAACAGTCTGCCAGTCAAACTTGTGAGTATTGACAATCAGATCGAGATCTACATCACCATAGTTACATTCGAAAATCTCTGCCTTAGGCTGGATAGCGCGGATAATCTGCTTCAGGTGCTCCAACTCCTTAGGCTCTACGTCTGCGGCCTTATTGAGAAGGATGATGTTACAGAATTCCATCTGCTGGATGACGAGAGAAGCGAGATCCTCCTCATCGAGGTTTGGCTTCATCAAATCAGAACCATTGGCAAACTCGTCCTTCATACGAAGTGCATCAACTACAGTAACGATGCTGTCTAGGCGCAAGATACCGTTCTTGATATACTGAGGACCCAGGGATGGGATAGAGCAGATGGTCTGTGCTATAGGTGCAGGCTCGCAGATACCGCTTGCCTCTATTACAATATAGTCGAAACGCTTCATATCTACGATTTCCTTGAGCTGTTCTACAAGGTCCATCTTCAAGGTACAGCAAATACATCCATTCTGGAGTGAAACCAGAGAATCATCCTTCTGACCTACCACACCACCTTTCTCTATGAGAGCTGCATCAATATTCACCTCACCGATATCGTTGACGATAACGGCAAATTTGATACCCTTCTTGTTAGCCAAAATCTTGTTGAGCAGGGTAGTCTTGCCACTACCCAGATAGCCTGTCAAAAGCAGGACTGGAACTTCTTTATTGTTCATAAATGCCTCTTTTTATAGTGTTATACTTTAATTACAAAAACGGGAGCAGCAAATAATATGCCACTCCCGCCTTATGAAAAGTTAATTATTACTTACGATAGTTATCAAGACCCTTATGCAAGAAGTCAAGATAAGCACTGACATCCTCCTTGAAGCTGAATGCAGCGTTCAGAGGATTTCCCTCATTATCCACAGGAATGTAGAATGGCTGGGCATTAGCACCAAACTTGCTTGCCTGCAAGTAGCTCCACTTGTCGCCGATGGTTCTCAATGTACGCTTTTCGCCATTGAAAGTCACCTCCATAGGCTGTGACAATGGAGTCTTGTCATCTACATATAGAGAGATGAGTACGTAGTCCTTTGTCAAAATGTCAGTAACACTAGGGTCTGTCCAGACTGAAGCCTCCATCTTACGGCAGTTGACACAACCATAACCTGTAAAGTCAATCAGTACTGGCTTGCCTGCTGCCTTTGCTGCTGCCATACCTTCCTCGTAGTCCTTATAAGCCGGTTCTACCACCTTGGTGTTCAGGTTGAAATCCTGGGTATTTACAGGTGGGGCAAAAGCACTTACAGCCTTGCAAGGAGCACCCCAAAGACCAGGAATCATATAAACAGAGAAAGCCAAGGAACAAAGACCAAGCATAATGCAAGCTACTGGCATTGGCTTGTTGAGGTCACCGCCGATGGCATCTACCTGGAACTTCAACTTGCCAATCAGGTAGAGACCGAGCAGACCGAAAATGACAATCCAGAGTGAGAGGAATACCTCGCGATCCATAATGTGCCAGCCATAAGCCAAATCTGCTACAGACAAGAACTTCAAAGAGAAAGCAAGCTCAATGAAACCAAGCACAATCTTGATGGTCTCCATCCAGGAACCAGACTTAGGAGCTGATTTCAACCAAGATGGGAAGAGTGCAAAGAGGGTGAATGGCAAGGCGAGAGCAAGGGCAAAACCAAACATACCAATGGTTGGTGCCAACCAGTCACCTGATGTAACTGTCTGTACCAGAAGCAGGCCGATGATAGGAGCGGTACAAGAGAAACTTACGAGCACGAGTGTGAACGCCATCAGGAAGATGCTGATGAGTCCGGTTGTGCTGGAAGCTTTATTATCTACAGCATTACCCCAACTGTCTGGCAACTTGATTTCGAACCATCCGAAGAATGAGAATGCGAAGACTGCCAGAAGCAAGAAGAGGATAATGTTGAACACGGCACTTGTACTAAGCGCATTGAGAGTGCTAGGGCCTGCAATGGCAGTAACGGTGAGACCGAGTGCCAAGTATATGATGACAATACTCAAACCATAAGTGATCGCATCGCGGATACCCTTCTTCTTGTCATTCTTGGCACGCTTCAGGAAGAAGCTTACTGTCATCGGAATGATAGGCCAGATACATGGCATCACAAGAGCGAGCAAACCGCCCACAAAACCAATAATGAAGATATAGAAGAGTGAATGGTTGGCAATGTCATTGTTGCCGCCAAATGCCTGAAGCTCCTTTACAACCGGTTTCCACCAAGCCTTAGCATCATCACCATCTACAGAGAATGAAGAATCGATATCAGCTGTGCTATCTACTTTCTCTGCTACGGCAAGTTGAGCCAAAGAGTCTGCTTTCGCCTTAGCGATAGCTGCTGGATCTTCTGCCTTTTCGTTAGCTTTCGCATCTTCAGGGCTGACAGCATCCTTACCATCTACAGCAGGAGATTTACCACTATGCTTGAAGCTTGCCTCGCTAGGTGGAAGACAATTCTGGTCGCTGCAAGCGCCATACTCTAAATAAGCATCGATAAGATAGTTAGGCTTGGTGAACTTCACTTTCTGTACGAAAGTAGCGCTACCCTCGAAGAAGCGTAACTTCATCTCAAAGAGAGGATCGAACTTTGAAATTTCATGGCCACGAGCCTGCAACTTGCCTACGAGTTCTACACCGTCAAGCTTGTTTACGTTAAAAGTGGCTGAAATAGGTCCGTCTGCGCCCAAACCTGTAGAATAGACATGCCATCCCGGTTGGATCTTTCCATTAAACACGATTTCCGCTACAGCGGTTCCATTGGTCTTGAGCGAGGTAGAGAACTTCACAGGGTTCATCATCTGCGCATGAGCCAACATTACTACTAAGAGTAACTGTAAAACTGCAATAAACTTTTTCATTTTTATTTATGTACTAATTTTGATTGCAAAGATACTAAATTTTGTTTTAAATACGGCTATGAACCAAGTACAGTTACTAGTCTTTTAGTTTTTTTTAGAAAAAAATGCTATAAAATCATCACGTCGTCTTGGTAATATTGCAAAAAAACTGTATTTTTGTAGCCAAATTGCGAATGAGAAAAAGAAGATTATACATATTCAGCCTCTGGATAGCTACATTGAGCATATTGCTATCCACGGTGATGACCCATCATCACCACATGGGGCGTATCTGTATGATTCAGGAGCAATGTGAGCAGGATGGCAACATCAATGATGAACATACCGACCATCATGATCAGGAAAATGATAGCGACCGTGAGAACTGTAGCGTTCGTCAAATGCATCAGTTTGTCGTCAATTCCAAGATGGTGAAGGGTATCCGCAAGTTGCAGGTTGATGAGAACCATCAGCTTGTGGTCCTGTCCTGTTCTTCCCTTTTAACCCTCCCTCGTCTCTCACTCATTTCAGTGAGATGGCAGCATGTGGCAGCTTCTCCGCTTGTTGAGGGGTTGGCGGCAGGCTATAGCAGACGGGGACCTCCTTCTATTTTATGATTTTACAAGTTTGCCACTTGGTTGCAAAAATCGGTTTGAAGATTCGAATGCAACTGAGTTGCAAGGTTTTCTGTGTACTTTTGCCAACGGATTTTTGATAAGATCCGTTGCGTGAAATTGTAGTGTAAAATTATAAAATAGAAGGAAAATACAAGCATGAAAAGAGTAATTTTGATTGTCGCCGTTACGGCGATTGCCTGGGCTGGATTCGCTTTCTTTGGGAAGCAGACCGGTTCAGAGGCTCATGCACATGAGGAGCATGAGCATGAAGAAGAAGTAGATTTTGATCATATTCCGTTGACTGCCAAGCAGGTCAGCACCGTAGATTTGAAGATGGGTGAGGCTGTGGAGCGCGAGATGGATGCCACCATAGAAGCGAAAGGATCGCTCGTACTGCGTGCACAGGCGATGGGGGATGTTGCCTCTTTGATGGGCGGTATCGTGAAATCTATTTTTGTGAAAGAAGGACAGCTTGTTCATAAAGGACAGGTTGTTGCTACCGTTGAAAATACAGATGTGGTAAGTCTTCAGCGTGAGTATTACTCTGCTGCCAAGGAGTGCGAACTTGCCAAGGCTGATTTGGAGCGCCAACTTCTGCTCAGTAAGCAGGGAGCAGGTGTGAAGCGTACCTTACAGCAGACCAAGAAAGATTACCTAGTGGCTCATGCCAATCTTTTAGGTATTGGCAGGCAGCTCAGCCAGATGGGTATCTCTACTGCAGCCGTAGCGAAAGGTAAGTTTACTACTGCCTTTCCTTTGCATGCGCCTATCTCCGGCATCGTGAGCGAGATGACTGCCAGTCTGGGAAGTTATGCTGATATGCAGACTCCTCTGATGAAGATTAGAAACACCCAGGCAGTGGAATGTGACCTCAATGTCTTCGAGAAGGATTTGGCGAAGGTCAAGGTGGGCAATCGGGTGACCATTAACCTGACTAATCAGCCTGGCGTAAAACTTTCAGGAACCGTTTATGGCATGAATCAATACTTTAACGATAACTCGAAATCCGTTGCTGTTCATGTAAAATTGGATGCAGCTAGCGTGAAGAGTTATCTGCATTCTTCTTCAGGCAATACTCATGGCGGAAAGCTTTTCGCAGGTATGTATGTAAGCGGAAAGATAGCTACAGGTAGCCAGCAGTGTCTCGCCTTGCCATCCCATGCAATTGTGAGCACAGATGGAAAGCAGTATGTCTTCGCTCTCAATGGAGCTCCCAGCAAGGGTAACTACAGCTTCTCCCGTCATGAGGTGACCACAGGCGCTTCGGATGGTAAATATACAGAGGTGAAGCTTTGCAACCATCTGCAGAAGGGTAAGAATGGAGCTGCCGGCAAGAAGATTGTAACTGCGAACGCTTATTATCTGGCTTCGCTTACAGGTGAACATGGTGAGCATGCGCATTAAGCTTTAATAGTTTTCAACGAATCATTTTTAGATTAAAGCTTATGTTTCAGAAACTTATTACTTATTCCATTCGCCACAAACTGGTGATTGGAGTACTCTCTATAGCCTTGGCGATATGGGGTGTCTGGTCGCTGGTGCATCTTCCTTTCGATTCCACCCCGGATATTACAGATAATCAGGTGCAGGTTATTACTCAGGCTCCTTCGCTGGGAGCTCAGGAGGTGGAACAATACGTAACCACTCCTGTAGAGATGGCGCTTGCAAATATACCCCGCATCCAGGAACGTCGTAGCATTTCAAGAAGCGGACTCTCGGTCATCACGCTTGTCTTCGACGATGCCGCCGATATCTATTGGGCACGTTCGCAGGTGAGTCAGGTGGTGGAACAGTTGGAGAAAGAACTGCCAAAGAACACCGAAACCGAGATGGGACCTATCGCCACCGGATTGGGCGAAATCTACCACTATACCATTCGTGCCAAGGAGGGATACGAGCATAAATACTCGCTCACCCAGCTCCGAACCATGCAGGACTGGATTGTGCGCAAACAGCTTTCCGGAACCCCGGGCGTTGCCGAGGTAAGCGGTTGGGGTGGTTATGTCAAGCAATACGAGGTGGCTATCAATACCGACCAGCTGAACGCCAGTGGGGTCTCCGTAAGCGAGGTGTTTGATGCCTTGCAGCGCAACAATGCCAATACGGGTGGCAGCTACATTGAGGAGAATTCCAACCAGTATTATATCCGAGGCATCGGTGTCGTGAAGAATCTGGAGGATGTTGCCAACATCACGGTGAAGACGGTGGATGGAACACCAGTCAAGGTGGGCGATGTGGCAAAGGTTCAGCTGGGCCATGCTACCCGTTTCGGAGCCGTTACCCGCAATGGCGAAGGCGAGGTGGTGGCTGGTATTGCCATCATGCTCAAGGGCGAGAACTTCCAGGAAGTTATCAAGAATGTAAAGGAACGAATCAATCAGATTCAGAAATCACTACCGGAAGGAGTGGTGATCGAACCGTTTATCGACCGAACCAACCTGGTGGACAGAGTAGAGGGCACCATCGCCCGCAACCTGATTGAAGGCGGACTTATCGTAATTTTTGTACTTGTTATCTTCCTAGGTAACTGGCGAGCCGGACTTGTCGTAGCAAGTGTCATCCCACTGAGTATGCTCTTTGCCTTTGGCATGATGAAGACCTTCGGCATCGACGGAAACCTGATGTCGCTGGGAGCCATCGACTTTGGTATGATAGTGGATTCTGCGGTCATCATTGTTGAAGCTGTAGTGACACATATCAATACCGGTCATTTCTCGCAGCCGGAAGTTCGTGCTGCTTATCTTGCTCAATGTCAGAATGGCGGGGCTGCAACTCCATTTGCTCTGACACAGAAACAGATGGACGAGGAAGTTCATTTCTCTGCTTCCCGAATCCGTCAGAGTGCTGCGTTCGGTGAAATCATCATTATGATTGTATATATTCCGCTGATGACACTGGTAGGAATCGAAGGAAAGATGTTCCGTCCGATGGCACTTACGGTATTCTTTGCCATTCTGGGAGCCTTCATTCTCTCACTTACCTATGTGCCGATGGCAAGTTCGCTGATGTTAAGTAGAAAGGTACATACCCGAAAAACATTCTCCGACCGCGTGATAGAAAAGTTGCAGGCATGGTACCGTCCGTTTCTCGACTGGGTCTTGGCACGTAACAAGGATGTCATCACTGGTGCTGTGGCTCTTTTCTGCGTCAGTGTCGTGGGCTTCAAATATCTGGGAGGCGAATTCATCCCAAGTCTGGAAGAAGGTGACTTTGCCGTGGAGATGAGTATGTCGCAGGGAACTTCATTGTCGCAGATGGTGGAGAGTTGTACCAAGGCTGAAAAGTTGCTCAAGAAGGAATATCCTGAGATTAAGCAGGTAGTTAGCCGAATAGGTAGTGCTGAGATTCCTACAGATCCGATGCCGGTAGAACGTGCCGACATCATGATTGCCCTGAAACCGAAGACCGAATGGACCTCTGCCAAGACTACTCCAGAACTGATGGAGAAGATGAAGGAAACCTTGAGTGCCATTCCTGGATTGGAAGCAGAGATTTCTCAACCCATCCAGATGCGCAACAATGAGCTGCTGACAGGTATCAAACAGGATGTGGCTATCAAGATATTTGGTGATGATCTGGACGTGCTCACTCAGCAGGCAGGCAAGGTGAAGAGAATGATAGAAGATGTGCCGGGCGTGAGCGGTATCTTTGTTGAGGAAGTTGCCGGTTTGCCTCAGATCCAGGTAAAATACAACCATGAGAAGATGGCGGCCTACGGGGTTAGTGTGGATGATATCAGTGAGATATTGGAAACCACCTTTGCCGGTGCCGTGGCGGGTTCTCTCTACGAAGGCGACAAGAAGTTTGATATCGTGCTGCGTATGGATCCTTCGCAACGCAACGTAGAGTCGCTTGAGCAATTGAGCATACCTCTCAAGGATGGTACGGATATTCCGTTGTCCCAGGTGGCAGATATTGATTATTCACCAGCGCCGGCTCAGGTTTCTCATGAAGATGGTGCCCGCCGCATCTACGTTGGATTCAACGTGAAGGGCAGGGATGTGCAGAGTACCGTGGAGGACATCCAGGAGATTCTCGATGAGAAGCTGAAGTTGCCGGATGGCTACTATTATAATTATGGTGGTGAATTTGAAAACCTGCAGAGTGCAACCAACCGTCTGATGGTAGTAATACCGATAGCGCTTGTCATTATCTTGCTGTTGCTCTATGCTACGGTGAAGAATGTCCGTGAGTCACTCTTCGTCTTCTCAGCCATTCCGCTGGCTGCCATCGGAGGAGTCTGGGCTTTGTGGCTCAGAGGAATGCCTTTCAGCATCTCGGCAGGTGTCGGCTTCATAGCCCTCTTTGGTGTAGCGGTGCTCAATGGAATCGTACTGATCGGACAGATGAACCAGATGCAGCGTGAAGAAAAGACTGCAGACAAACTGTCAGCATCCATTGGAGTTACAGAATTGATTCATCATCGCATCATCGAGAGCTGTATGGTTCGCTTGCGTCCTGTCTTGATGACGGCACTTGTTGCCTCTATGGGTTTCCTGCCAATGGCACTTTCCCAGGGTGATGGAGCAGAGGTACAGCGCCCACTGGCTACGGTGGTGATAGGTGGTCTGATAACCAGTACGTTGCTCACCTTACTGGTGTTGCCTGCTATCTACAAGACATTCACCAAGAAATAGGCAATTAAGAAGATAACATAAAACATTTAGGATGAACAAGAGAAAAAAGAAAACTATATTCGGGCTGGCAGCAGTTTTGATGCTGCTGGCCCCTTCAGAGGCAAAGGCTCAGCCTTTCGATGCCACCATTTCTGGCACGAAGATGACTTTGGAGCAGTGTTTCCAGTTGGCAGATAAGCAGAACCTGACGTTGCAGGCTGGACGAAAATCGATAGAACGTGCCAAGGTAATGGAAGGAACGGCATGGGATGTGGACAAGACAGAGATTGCTTTCGGACAGAATCCGGCTTCAAGTGGCGATACTGATAATGCTCTTACATTTACGCAGGGCATCGAATTTCCAACGGTTTATACCGCCCGCCGTGGTCAGCTTAAGGCAGAAACTCAGGCAGAGAAAAGTCGTCTGGGGGTAACTGATCAGCAGATTAAGCTTGAGATTGCTTCTGCTTATTATGCGATGCTCTATCAGACTCATCGTCTGAGCATCCTTCAGCGACAGGATTCTATCCTCGACCGTTATTGCGATGTAGCCGAGAAGCGTTACAAGGCAGGTGAAGCCAGACAGCTGGAGTTCCTTACAGCCGAGCGCTTGCGTAATGAAAACCATTTAGAGATGGTAAATGTGAAGAGTGAGGCTGAGAACAAGCAGATGGAACTGATGGCATTATTAAATACCGATCAGCCTGTTTTGCCAGCCGAATCATATCTTATAGCACTGGATTCTCCTGTCAGCGGAACCTTCAACTATCAGCAGACTGCAGGTGCGCAGTATCAGCAAGACCGTCTGAAGGCACTCGATAAGGAGGTGAAGTGCGCCAAGACAGGTTATGCGCCATCTCTTTCGCTTACGCTTCGCACTCAGGCTCTCATTTCCAGTTGGGATCCTTACCACATCGACCGTCAGCGTTTTACCGAGGGTAACTTCTTCGGCTTTGAGATTGGAGTAGGCGTGCCTCTCTTCTATGGTGCTACCAAGGCAAAGGTGAAGGCTGCCAAGAAGAATCGTGAGGTAGCAGAACTGGAGATGCAGCAGGAGCGGAGAGAAAAAGAACGTGATTATCGCCTAGGCTACAACCGTTTTCAGAATGCAGCCAAACGTATGGCTTATTATAACGGCGAGAACATCTCTAAGGCAAAAGAAATCGTTCGCCTTAGTACTGCCGAGTATGAGAGTGGCGAGATCAGCTATGTGGAGTATGCCAATGCCTTGCAGGAGGCAATAGACATGGGTATGAAGCAGGCCGATGTCATCAATGAATATAATGAGGCTGCCTTGGCTTTGCTGGGGCTTTCGAATCATCTGTAAGAAACAAAAAAAGTCATATTCCTTTGATTGGGGATATGACTTTTTTGTTTTAGAAAACCTATATTGAGTTCTATTAAGATGATTCTTTTCTATATGAATTTAGAACACTCTTCCGAAGATAATCTTGATGAAAGTCTTGCCTAAGATTCTGGCATCAAACCACCATGAACGATGCTCCAGGTAGTATAGGTCCATATCCAGGCGGCGCAACATCTTCTCCATCGTATCTGTGTATCCGTTATAGAGGGTTGCGTAGGAAGTAACACCAGGGCGAATCTGATACAGATTCTTATATCTAGGGTCACGCTCCATAATCTGGTCTATGTAGAACTTTCGTTCTGGTCTTGGACCAATAAACGACATGTCGCCACAAATCACGTTCCAAAGTTGAGGAAGTTCATCCAGATGATGTTTTCTCAGAAACTTGCCGATATGGGTAAGCCGCTTATCTTTTTTATGGGAACAGAGCTGAGGACCATTCTTTTCTGCATCCACCGTCATGCTTCTGAATTTATAGATATTGAAGGGGCGCCCAAACCGTCCGATTCGTTCCTGTTTGAAAATAGCTGGTCCACCATCTTCACATCTTACCATTATATATATTAGAAGCATGAGAGGCGAAACGAGCAGTAAGCTGATTGCTGCTAACAGAAAGTCGCCAGCTCGCTTGACGTTTCGCTCCATAGCACTCATTCCATCTGCTATGACTTTTGTCTTAACAATACTATTTCTCATATAGAGTTATTCCATTTACTATATAAACGTAAAGTTGTGCGATATATTATATTTAGCTATCCTTTTCTTTTAACAAAGCAGTAACTATCCTGTTTTCGCTTCATTAGCTTCAGAATGTATGTTGGCAAAAACAAAAAAGCAAAGTAGAAGCAAGCCTTCAACCATCCATACCCCAGAATGCTACGATAAACAGCTATATTGTATTTAGCAAGTGATATCTTGCTGCTGGATATGGAATGCTTGTGGCGGCAATACACAGCCAGCGGCTGGTTGGGGTAGGAATAACACACCTTGCAATCTTTCAGGATTTGCAGGAAGAGTGCCCAATCCTGTCGCTTGCGCAAAGTGGGCATATAGTATTTTCTGCCCAGCAGTTGGGTATCGTAGATTGCAGTGAGGCAACCTATTTTATTATCCCGCTTCATCATAGAGAAGGTGATTTTAGGCGGAGCGATATTGATGCCTACAGATTTTTGTTCGTTCAAATTGAAGATGATGTATGAGGCACAGGATAGAGCACACTGTTTCTGGTTCATGAATGCGATTTGTTTTTCCAGTTTATCCGGTGTCCACCGGTCGTCACTATCACAGAAAGCGATGTATCTTCCCCTGGCACGTTCTATGCTCTTGTTCCGGGCGTATCCTGCTCCATGGTTGTGGTCAAGATAGAGCACATCCACCCGGCTATCCCTTTCCTCTATCTTGTGCAGAATATCCAGAGTTACCGGATCCGTGGAACCGTCATCTGTAATCAGCAGTTCCAGGTCAGGATAGGTTTGGTCTAGGATACTACTGATGCTGTCGGCAAGAAATTTGCCGGCATTATAAGTAGGCATGATAACTGATACTAACCTGTTCCTATCCATTTCTATATTGTTCTTTCTATTTTCTTGTTTATATCTATAATAACGTTTGGGATGTCTTATTATTGCAGTATGACACAAAAAAGTGCAAATTATTTGGTACTTTCAATTATTTCTTCTACTTTTGCATTGTATAACTAATTATTGCATAGGCATAAAAATAGAAAAAGATGAATAAAATAGAATCATACGTATATAAAAAGGTAAAGAACAATTATCTGTTAAAGAACTCCTTGCGCAATATTTATCAAGGTTTCTTCGACTTGTTACCTAATTATGACTCCAAGTTCAGCTCATCGCTACTGGTCCGTGAGGGGTATTATTTCGGATTTCACGATTTAGATCCTTTCAGTCGAGACTCCCAGAAAGTTCTTTGCAATCGTTTGCTAATTCCCTTGCGAATGCCGACTCCGCAGGACGCCTTGGAGATAGGCTATCTGGATGGCAAGGATTTCTCGGATTGGCATTGTCTTGCCAAGACCCATGCCTGGAATTATCACAAGGGGTGCAGACTCCAATGGACAAAGGACGAAAGAATTGTCTATAATGACAGCGAAAACGGACAACTCTGCGCTAAAGTAATAGATATGAAGGGTAATATGATTCAAAAATTGAACTATCCGATAGACACCGTCTCTTATGACGGAAAGCTTGCCACTAACTTCAGTTATGGCAGATTGGAGCAGAATATGCCAGGATATGGATACTGTGTCAGTGATGCCGATGCTGTCCTTTCAGAAGGCATAACAGAAAAAACAGGCTTGTACTTGATAGATATGGAAAGGAACATGCGAAAGATGCTGCTCAGCATACAGCAAATATCAGAATTTGAGCATGAGCCTTCGATGGATGACAAAATGCACTTTGTAACTCATACAGAGTTCTCTTACGACAATCGTTACGTGGCGTTTTTGCATCGTTGGTATAAGGGGGTATCTCGTCATACCCGCCTGATGGTCTATGACCTCCAAGAGAATCAACTGATGGCATCTCCTACCACGGGCATGGTTTCTCATTATGCCTGGAACCATCTCAATGGCATTGTGGCATATTGCAGGGTAGAAGATGTGGATTCTCATGTATATTTCTCTTCTCCCGAAATGAAGGAGTGGAAAAGATGTGCCTATCCTGTTCTCAACAGTGATGGGCATCAGCATTTCATCGACGACGACTGGTTCCTGGTGGATACTTATCCTGACAAATGGCGCCATGTCAGATTATACAAAGTAAACCGAGTGACGGATGAAATAGTCCTACTAGCCGATGCCAAGAGTCCGAAGTGCTTCGTGTCTCCTTCCGAACACAAGCATTGGAAGTGCGACCTACATCCTAGATGCAGCGCCGACGGCAAGTGGATATGCTTTGACTCCGTGCATACGGGAAAGCGAAGCTTGTGCATCATGCCATCCTTGTAATGAGGATGGCATTGAGCTAATAGTATTTCTTGATGATATACGATAATGCTTGATAGTTGAATTGGCAGTATTTCTTGCCTTTGAAGCTTCCGGTGGAAGCATGCTCTTCATCATCAATGCGAAGGCTTGGCTCATAAACCACATCCAGTTGATGCTCCTTGCATTGCTCTCCTAGGTATATCTCCTCGCAGAACAAAAAGCAAGGATAATTGATGATGCCACACCTCTTGAAGTATTCTTTGGTGAGAATGATGAAGGAACCGTGCCCTGCATATATCTTGCGTACCCACTTTTTCTGCCACTGGGTGTTCTGAACCTTCTTTCTGCCTTTGTGCAGATAACGATTATAGAGATTGTAGAGTAGAGAAAAACTGAAGAGCATTCGGAGCAGATAAAGCTTGCGCTTATTATACCGAACGATGATCTTGGGATTCTTGTCTATTTGCTCTCGATGCGAAAAGATACAGGGTGCAATCCAACCAGTCTCTTGACGGATGAGCAAATTCTGTAATCGCAAGAAGAAATCATCACTGATGGCTACATCCACGTTGCTGATGATGGAGATGTCGAAATCTTCAGGATTCACCTTTTCCATCATATAGCGTATTCCCCCAAAGTATCCGAGGTTTCGATGGACACCAAACACGTTGATTGTGAATCTTTTGGGCTGGTAATTGATAGGCAGAATCTCACCTTCAGTATTGTCACATACGTTCACGGACAATTCGATTTGCGTACATCCTTGAAGTCTTTCTTCGATATTACTAAGATAAGCGTCAAGTTCCTGATAAGTATGGTAGGTGACGCAATAGATAGCTATTTTCATTATTTTTTTGATTTTTGTATTTCTTATATTGTGTGATACCATCCCAAACACCCCTCAACATATATATATAATAAGGTGTGATGTGACTTGTGACAAATGGAAGATAGAAAGGACGCAAAAGAAGTTTTGCGGCGTTCGTCAACTTCCAATATCTCGGCACGTATTTCACATGTAGCAACCATAAGAAGTTTCGATATTGGTAATAATAACGCATGGGTGCCGACAGAATGTCTTGCATGACTCCAAGATGGATGGTCTTGATTCCGATTTGGTGTGACAACTGGCAACGATCTGTCTGTCCACAGATGAAACCTCGCTTGTGCGCTCTCCAGCACCACTCACTATCCACATAGTCGAGGAATAGTCTGGAATCAGGAAATCCTATCTTTTCCAAGACCTTGCAACTGATGCAGCTCCCAGAAGATATAATATTCTCCTTTTTGAGGAATCCATCCCCGTGATATTGTTTTTTTCTGATATAGGAATGATATTCCTCTTGCTGCGCCGTATTCAAAATGGTAGGACCGAGTATTCCCAGATTGGGATTTTCCTGCAACACTCTTTCATATTCCGACACCATCATCCGAACATACTCTGCATCAATCCTGCTATCCTGGTCAAGAAACACGACATACGTGTAGACTCCTTGCGCCAGGACTTGTATCAAGGCATATTCCTGGGCTTCGCCAATTCCTTTGTTCCCTTTCATCCAGTTATAATTCATTTTTCCTATCTCTTTTTGCTGTAAAATAGGGGAAGGGGAGTTGTCAACAATGTAGCCTTCACAGGAAGCAGACAAATTTCTGATGTGCTGCAAATCCTCTGACGAAGGGTTGAATGTTACGATAATAATAGCTGTATGATTCATCATAATGTTCGTCTTTTATTAACCTCTTTCAATTTCTTGTTCACTTTCCTCGCTGCAAGGATCAATACCATGGTTTCCGAGGCAATCCATACAATAGCTGCTCCTACACACTGAAATCTAGGAATCAGTATGAAAGTGAGAAGCAACCAGGTGAGAGAACCGCACAAACCGCATTTCACGATGGTCTTATCCTCCCGAAGGGGTATCAGCAGCTGTAATACCAATATCTGTTCTAATCCAACCACTAGCACTTGAATCATCACGAGGCGCATAGGCAGGATGGCTGGTTCAAATCCTTTTCCTGCAAATATGTATATCACATAAGGGGCTAGGATTTCCATAATGATGATAATCAATGCTGCAAGCACAACGAGTAGCTTGATAGCTTTAGTATAATAGTGATTTACCTCATCCCATCGTTCCTGTTTAATAAGCACACTCATTCGAGGGATGAGCACGCTGATGAGCGAGGAAATAAGAGCGATGATGACTTGATACATCCTTACTGCCACAGAGTAATACCCCGCCTGTTCGTCGCCACACAAGAAACTCAGTATTGGCAAGGTGAGTTTGGTATATATGGCAGAGAGTATGGCAAAAATGCCTAACATCACGAAAGGTTTGAGATAGCGATGTAGATTCACGTGGCGCAAACTCAGTGAAACCAATCGGCTACGATAAGTCCAGTTGCAAAAGGCATTGAGAACCACGATGCCCACAAAGAGCAGATAATAGATGGCGAAATCACCTTCATCTCTAACAAAAATAAAAACCGAAGCTACAAATAAGAGCCTGACAATGATGGAACGAATAGTGATGTATCGGAAATTCTCCAGCCCACGATAGAACCACTCTATCCAGAATAGGTTTGCCACCAACTTGAAAGACCCTATCAGCAGCAGCCTTCCCCTCTGTTGTAACTCTGGCACAAAGCAGGAGGCGAAGTATAATATGACGAGGGCAACGACCATTGTGATGGCGTTAAGCCAAAAGAGGTCATTGAAGGCAGATTGGAGTTCTGCCTTATCATCCTTATGGCGAGCTATCTCTCGTATGCCAAGTGCCTGCATACCCATCATGGAGAAGAGTACGAGATAATCTATGATACCATCAACCGTGTCTATAGCTCCAATACGTTCTGCACCCAGCACTCGACTGATGTACGGAAACACCAGCAGAGGCACTAAATAGGTGCTGAGCGTGAGAATCAAACTATATTTAAAGTTGTTGCGTATGCTCATAATTTATTTTTTTAATTCAACGAGATGTTTCTGGCGGATTTTCTCACGAAATCTATTCTCGACATTGGCAATGCCCATTAGCATCAGAATCATGACAGGAACTTCCAGGATGGCTAAGTGGAAATAATAGAACTCAAACCATCCCATTCCCAAGAGTCCGCAATAGTAACTGAGTAGGGTATATAGAAACATATTGCCACTGCGAAGCGAACCCAATTGGATGGAATAGATCAAGCTGCTCAATATCAGCGTATAGGCTATGAATTGCCAACTATTGCAATAGATGAACATCGTACCGAAGAAGGTTCTCACATTGGTATAGGAGATGCCTGTATGCAAATAGAGAGGATTGACTGGCGAAAGCAAGTTTGGGTCGCCCGTAAGCGTCTTGTAAATATTGACAAAAGGAGATACCAATATCTCAAAGTTTCCCATATCGGGGAAGTTGAGATTTGCGTCATAACTAAACCCTAACGTTCCACTAGTAAGATAATGCAGGAAATGTCCTGCCACCATCTCGAAAAGCTCGACGTTTGCCTCTGCGCTCTCATTGCCTAGTAGCGGAAGAACCATATAAGTGAGTAGAAAGATAGCGAAAGCACCCAAGCTCACCTTGAGAATAAGCCCCAGATTCAAGTGCATCTTGCCAGCCATGAGACGGATGAGCAGACCTGATGCCACACCTATGATGATGGCACCTTTCACCATATACAAGAGTTGTATAAGGAGCAAGGCAAAGATAATGCCCCATAGATACCATTGCTTCCGCTTGAAATAATACACAGCGACAATGAGCAGCGGCATTGCCAGGGTACGCAAGTGTGCCCAAATGCCATGACCCGCAAAATCCTCGGCAAAATCATCTGTACCAAACATAGCTGTACTACTGTTCCATACACTATGGAATCTCCATAAGAATAGCAGTGCCAACAAAAGGGAGATGATACCTAGCGTGGCAGGGTATCTACCTTCTTGAACTTTCTCGCCGAATATCAAGGGATATCTGTTCTTTGCCAACGAGAGAAGATAACTTGGGATGGCGAAGACAGGAAGTCCGACACACCATACACTGATGCTAGAGTAGCAGAAATTGACGAATCCCAAGTGCCCTGCCACAGCCATGGAAATCAACAACACCAATAGATACGGAAACATCAGGCAACATAGGGGAGTATAGATGGTTCTCCAAGAGATAAACTCCAGATAGCCCAACACATATACTTCCAACAGCAAAAGAGCCAAAAGCAATATACCTAACATACTTATCTAGATTGCTATTTTAATTCTTTCAATAACTGCTTGGATATGATACCTGCCAAGAGGACGAAGAAGGAGAACGTCAAGATACCAAGAATACTCAGCATTCGCTTAGGTCCAGCTGGTTTTACTGGCACGGAAGCACCCTGCAAGACGGTAAACACAGGGGTATGCTCCCTCAACTTTGCAATGGAAGCCTGATATTGCGTGTTATATGCTGTATATTGGTTGTATTTCAACTGCATATCATTCTCCATATCTTCCATCTTTGACTTAACACTCTCCATAATTACATCATTGTTGGCATCAGCAAAGCTGGCATATTGACGCCTTACCTTCTCGTAGGCCGCTTGCGATTCTGCCATCAACTTCTTATAGTGCTCTACGTCTTTCTGAGATTTGGAAGTGCGATATTTGATGATGAAAGCCTTTAATTTCTCAGAAACGGAATCGGCTAAAATCTTGCAAATCAATGGGTCTTGTGCGGTGGCAAAGACTGTAATCATACCAGACTTTTTGTCGATATCTATACGGATGTTGTTTCGTACATCTTTCACGATGCCGTCTTCCTTCTTGGTGAGCATATAGGGATTGATTTTTTCGAGGCTTTTCACTGCAGTCTCCTCATGGCTCAGCAAGTTGCTCATACTCTCCAAGGATTTTTCCATCCATGACTTTTTCTTATACATAGTCAAGTATGTATAGTAGTTGGTATGGGGAGGAAGGTTTTCCTTGATAGCTTTCACTTGAATCCGAAGCAAATCTACCACAAACTTGTTGTCGTTCATCAAGTCTGGATAGAGTAAAGGTGTGATGGCATCAGAGGATTGCATATTGTTCAAGTCTATTCCAAACGAGGATGCCAGCGAACCGAGTGCGCCACCCGATATAGAAGTGTTCTCCACTTCTGGTGCCAAGGATGTCTGTGTGGTATAATATCTTGGCAGGGAGTACAGGATACAGATTGCCACCACAAGCACTATGGGCATGACAACATAGAACAGCTTCTTGCGAGCCTTTACCAATCTTACAAAGCCTGGAAGGCTTATCTGTTCTGCGTCTGTTTCAATTATTTGTTTCTTTTCAAGAATATCTGTCATTTTATATATTTTTGCTACATAATTGCACTTTATGTTTGCAAAAGTACACTATTTTTTTAATTTAAGCAAATAATTTTGCACTAATTATGTAAGGAATGTTAATTTTAGTATGTTTATGCCAGAATTATCGTATTTTTGTAAGCAAATCAACTTAAATATAAGAATGAATAAATATTGTACGATAGCTATGTTTCTGATTGCCCTAAGCTCGAATCCTACTTCTTCACTCGCTCAATATGAGTGGCAAGAAGGGGCAGATTCTGCAAAACAAAGCCTTGGCGATGGATTGGAATACCGATTGGAGACTTCTGGATCTTTCTCGAACGAAAAGACTCCGCTTTGGCTGAATGCTAATAAATACGGACTGAGTTCCCTAGAAAAGCAGAATGGCTACCTTCGAGGCTGTTTGTTGCGTCCGCTTGCCACCGACAACGCTCACCATTGGGGAATAGGGTATGGGGTTGATGTTGTTGTACCTTATCATTTCACGAGTAAGCTGGTGGTGCAACAGGCTTTTGCTGAGGTAAGATGGTTGCATGGTGTGCTCAGCGTAGGTGCCAAGGAATATCCGATGGAATTGAAGAACCAGTCGCTCTCTAGCGGTAGCCAGACGTTGGGCATCAACGCCCGACCTGTTCCACAGGTGCGACTGTCTCTGCCTGAATACTGGACGGTACCTATCCTGAACGGATGGCTACAGATGAAGGGCCATATAGCCTATGGAAAGTTTACCGACCAAAATTGGCAGCACGACTTCACGCAGCGCAAAACTAAGTACTCAGATGGAGTGCTGTATCATAGCAAAGCTGGGTATCTGCGCATCGGAAACGAGGGCTTTTTCTGTCCACTGAGCGTGGAACTTGGCTTGGAGATGGCAGCGCAGTTTGGAGGTACCCCTTATGCTCCTGATAGCAAGGGTAAAATGATTCCTATGAAGACAGAGGGCGGCCTCAAGGGCTTATGGCATGCCTTTATGCCTGGCGGTAAGGAGGAGAGCGATGGAGTATATGCCAATGCCTCTGGTAATTTGTTGGGGTCGTGGGTAATGCGCATTAACTACGACGCTGACACTTGGAAACTGGGTATCTATGCCGACCATTTCTTCGAGGATGATAGCCAGATGCTGATGATGGACTACAATGGCTATGGAGAGGGAAAGGATTGGCAAGTAAAGAAAACACGCCGATACTTCAAGTACTCGCTCAAGGACAATATGCTGGGAGCCGAAATCAACATCAAGTATGGCAGATGGTTGCGCAATCTGGTCTTGGAATACATCTACACCAAGTATCAGAGTGGACCTTACAACCATGACCACACCGCCAACATCCCCGATCATCTTTCGGGCGTAGACGACTATTACAATCATCGCAACTATCCGGGTTGGCAGCATTGGGGGCAGGTGATGGGAAATCCCCTTTACCGTTCCCCTCTTTACAACAACGATGGCATGATAGAGGTGAAAAACAATCGCTTCATCGCCTATCACTTGGGCTTTGATGGCGAGCCATGCGACAGGTTAGCGTATCGTGCCTTACTGACCTATCAGAAAGGATGGGGCAGATATGTATGGCCTTTTACGAAGGCTCATCACAACGTGAGCACCTTGTTGGAAGGCTGCTACCATTTCAACAAGGGATGGAGCTTGAAGGCTGCCTACGGCATGGACTTCGGAAGTGAGGAAATGCTGGGGCATAACGCTGGCTTCCAACTGACGGTGAGCAAACAAGGCATATTAAACTTTTAATTAGGACGGGAAGAATATGAATAGAAAACATTTGATATTAATGCTAGTTGGAATGTTGGTTCTCTGTTTCCAATCGGCATGCACCATCGAGATGAGCGACAATGGCGACCTGGATGGTTACTGGCATTTGGAGCAAGTTGATACGCTCGCTACCGGAGGCAAATTGAACCTCTCGAAAGAAAGAGTTTTTTGGGGCGTGCAGCACAAGTTGATTTCATGTGCGAACATCACAGGCACAACGGCAAGTTTCCGTGGCTATTATTTCCGATTCGAACAGACTGGTGACAGTCTGATTCTGCATTCGCCTTACAAGAACAACTGGCATCAGGATCATGGAGAAAATGGTGGAGACATTCCTGCAACCGTGGTGAATGACAGCATCAGAAGCTATGGTATCAATAATCTGCGAGAAGCTTTCTACAAAGAGAAGCTCAAGGGCGATAAAATGATGCTCCGCTCTAAGATGTTGAGGCTATACTTCACTAAATTCTAAAAAACAATTCGTAATTCAATTCTCCTTTCACACTCATTAATACTTTCTGATTATCAGAAGCTTAATGGTGAAAGGTGTTTTGCCCGATTATACGAGAAAGGAAAAGACTGGATAAGTTGGTGCACAGCAGTTGGTTTCCGCTTGCACAACACGTGTTGTGCGAGCGCATATCAGCTGCTGTGCGGCTTGAGATATTATTCTTCTGCAGCTTTCGTTATGTTTGCAAGTGAAATAGAAGAATCTAATCTTCCAAATACAACTTTGTCAGCTATGTTGATGAAGGTGAGGGGGGGATGAAGGGTGAAGAGTAAAAAAGAGAGTGGCTGTTTTTACCAGCTCCCGACGTATCGTTTTGTGCCTGGCAATGGCAGGTTATTGCCCTGGTAAGGGGCAATGTTGTGCCATAGTGAGGCAATAAGCGCAACAAGCCGCTTTACGCATCGTCAGTACTATCATGGCAACCTCTCAGTAACGTCTTTGCGCCTAAGTTGAGAGATTAAATGAATAAAAAAATCGCCCTGAAAGGTGAAGCATCATTTATGCTTGTTCCTTTCAGGGCGATTAAAATATTAAAATATTAAAGTATGATTGTATCTTTAGCCTATATTACAAGATCTTGTGATACAAGGCGATGATATCCTCCTTTGAAACCTCACGAGGGTTACCAGGAGTACATACATCGGTGAATGCCTGCTCGGCAAGGGCAGGGATGTCAGCCTCTGTGATGCCCAGTTCGCTGAGATGCTGTGGGATTCCTACCAACTTAGACAACTCCTCGATAGCATTGCATGCTGCCTCTGCTGCCTCCTGGTCGGTCATACCATCCTTGTAAACACCCACAACCTTGGCAATCTGTACATACTTAGGAACACTTACCTCCATATTGAAACGCATCACGGTAGGAAGCAGGATGGCACAAGCTACTCCGTGAGGAACATCATGAAGGGCACTCATTGGGTGAGCCATACCATGGTCAACGCCCAAACCTACATTAGAGAATGCCATTCCGGCAATATACTGAGCTACAGCCATACCGTTGCGACCCTCAGGATTGGTAGGATCATTCACAGCGATAGGCAGGTACTTATGAATCATCTCGATAGCCTTGAGCTCGAACATATCACTCATCTCCCAAGCTGCCTTGGTAATCAAACCTTCGATAGCGTGAGTCATCGCATCCATACCGGTAGCTGCGGTGAGACCCTTTGGCAAAGAATACATCAGCTCTGCATCTACGATTGCAACGGCTGGAATATCGTTAGGATCCACGCATACCATCTTCTGCTGGCGCTTCTCGTCGATAATCACATAGTTGATGGTTGTCTCTGCTGCAGTACCAGCTGTTGTAGGAAGTGCTACGATAGGCAAGCACTTGTTCTTGGTAGGTGCAACTCCCTCCAGGGAAACGATGTCGGCAAACTCTGGGTTGGTAACAACCACGCCGATACCCTTTGCCGTATCCATAGAACTGCCACCACCGATAGCGATGATGAAGTCTGCCTCGGCTTTCTTGCAAGCCTCAATACCTGCAGTAACATTGGAAACTGTTGGGTTTGGCTTTACGTCATCAAATACCTCGTAAGCGATGTTAGCCTCGTCCAATACGTCGAGTACCATCTTGGCAACGCCAAATTTCATCAAGCCCTTGTCTGTTACAACCAAAGCTTTTTTCCAACCACGACTAGCGATTACTGTAGGAAGCTCCTTGCGGGCACCTGGACCGAAATAGGAAACTTCATTAAGAATGAATCTGTTTACCATAAATGTCTTTGTTTAAGATTGAATTTATTAATTAATAATATATTTAGTATATCTATATTGCCATAAGATTGTTTATATGCGACAAAGATACAGCTTTTCTGTGATTCTGCCAAGTTTTTCTGGGAAAAAATCATCGGGTAGGGCAAAGATTAAAGACTTATCTCAAAAAATCGGGTGTTTTCTCGCTTTTTCCCTTCTACTATTTTGCTCTTTCAAAATAAAAGCGTAACTTTGCAAAGAAAATAATTAGAAACAATAACATCAACTTATGAAGAAAACTTATTTATTACTTTTAACCGGACTCATTTGCTCATCAGCATGGGCAGATGGTACTTTAGGAGGCTACTTCTACAATCAGCAGGCTTCGCCTACGGGATGGGAGTGGCAAAGTCCTGATTCCGTAGCTGTCAACAAGCAGCAGCCGCATGCCTGGTTCTTCTCGTTCCGCAATGTCGAAGAGGCGAGAAAGGTTTTACCAGAAAACAGTTCTTACTGGAAATCTCTCGATGGTTTATGGAAGTTCCATTGGGCTCCAAATCCTGATGAGCGTCCTAAGGATTTCTACCGTACAGACTATGATGTCTCTCAGTGGGACGATATCAAGGTGCCTATGAACTGGAATCTGGCTGGACTGCAGAAAGATGGAAACAACAAGTATGGAGATCCGCTCTATTCTAACCAGCGTGTCATCTTCCAGCACTCCTGGCAGCCGATGAACGACTGGAAGGGTGGAGTGATGCGTACACCTCCTACCAACTGGATGACCTATCGCAACCGCAATGAGGTGGGTTCTTATCGCAGAACCTTCTCCGTACCTGCAGACTGGAAGGGTCAGCAGATCTATCTGAACTTCGATGGTGTAGATTCATTCTTCTACCTATATATAAATGGTAAGTATGTGGGATTCTCCAAGAACTCACGCAACCTGGCTGAATTCGACATTACACCTTATCTTAATAAGGAGGGTGAGGAGAATACCGTAGCAGTAGAGGTTTATCGCCATTCAGACGGTTCTTTCCTGGAGAGTCAGGATATGTTCCGCTTGCCTGGTATCTTCCGCACCGTGGCTTTGGTTGCCAAACCACAGGTTCAGGTAAGAGACATCAAGGCTATTCCTGACTTGGATGAAACCTACAGCCATGCCACCTTGCATATCACGGCACAGTTGCAGAACCTTTCCAAGAAGGCAATCAAGGGTTATTCCTTGCAGTATTCACTCTATGCCAACCGTCTTTATTCCGACGACAATGACCTGATGGAAGGCGTTACAGCTTCTACTCCTCTCGTAGGAAAACTGAATTCCAAGGGCGAGATTGTTCTGGAAACTACGCTCGATGCTGCCAACAAGGTGAAGCTCTGGAGTGCAGAAGCCCCTTACCGTTATACATTGGTAGGAGAATTGAAGGATGCCAAGGGCAGAACGGTTCAGACCTTTTCTACCATCGTTGGCTTCAGAAAGGTGGAAATCAAGGAGACTCCTGCCGAGAAGGATGAGTTCGGATTGGCTGGAAGATATTACTATCTCAACGGACAGCCTATCAAGCTGAAGGGTGTCAACCGTCATGAGAACAATACGCTGTTAGGTCATACGGCTACCCGCGAGCAGATGGAGAACGAAATCTTCCTGATGAAGCGTGGAAACATCAACCATGTGCGCAACTGCCACTATCCTGATGCACCTTACTGGTATTATCTCTGCGATAAGTATGGAATCTATCTGGAGGATGAAGCTAACCTCGAGAGCCATGAGTACTACTATGGCAAGCAGAGTCTTTCTCATGTACCTGAGTTCCGCAACGCTCATATCGCCAGAAACATGGAGATGGTACACGCTACCGTGAATCATCCTTCAGTAGTAATCTGGAGTTTGGGTAACGAGGCTGGTCCTGGCAAGACTTTCGTAGATTGCTACAATGCCATCAAGGCTTATGATACCAGCCGCCCAGTTCAGTATGAGCGCAACAATGATATCGTGGATATGGGTTCTAACCAGTATCCTTCCATCGCCTGGGTTCAGGGAGCCGTACAGGGCAAGTACAAGCTGAAGTATCCGTTCCACATCTCTGAGTATGCTCACTCTATGGGTAATGCCTGCGGTAACCTGATAGATTACTGGGATGCCATCGAGAGCACCAACTTCTTCATGGGTGGAGCTATCTGGGACTGGGTTGACCAGGCTCTTGACAAGCAGGATCCTGTAACCGGCAAGACCTACTGGGCATACGGTGGTGACTTCGGTAAGGACAACAAGCCAAACGATGGTATGTTCTGCATGAATGGTATCCTTCGCCCAGACTTCTCACCTAAGGCTCAGTACTATGAGGTAAAGAAGGTTTATCAGAATGTAGGCGTGAAGGCTGTGGATATGAAGCAGGGACAGATTGAAATCTTCAACAAGAACTACTTCGAGCCTCTCAAGAATTACCAGATTGTATGGTCTCTCTATAAGGATGGTGTCTGCATTTCAAAGAATCAGCCATTGCAGGGTGCCAAGAATATCGTGGGTCCTCGCGAGAAGGGCTTCTATACCTTGCCATACGATTATGCAAGCCTTGATCCAAAGAGCGAGTACTTCGTAACCGTTCAGTTCCTTCTGGGCAAGGATATGCCTTGGGCTGCCAAGGGTTATCCGCAGATGGAAGAGCAGTTAAGAGTGAAGGGCGCTGATGTGGCTGCTCCTTCTATCGCTACTGTTGCCAAGAACGGTAAGGCGATGAAGCTTTCGGTAGATAAGGCGGCTAAGCGTGCCAACATCCATGGTGGCAACTTCCAGGTGGCATTCGATCTGAATACCGGTGCTATCTATAGCCTGAAGTATGGCAGCCAGGATATCATCAAGGATGGCAATGGTCCTAAACTCGATGCATATCGTGCTCCTACTGACAACGATGCCGGTATCGGATACCACAATGCATGGTTCAAGAATGGTCTGTACGACCTGCAGCATGTAGTGAAGAACTGGAACTATACTGCCAAGAAGAATGGTACTTACCAGCTCGAATTTACTGTAGAGAGTCAGGGTAAGGAGGGATGCGATGTGAATTACAGCAACCGCGACCGTGACCCAGAGTCTTGCTATAACTTCGAGAAGAACAAGCATGCCTTGACTGATGCTGACCTGAAGTTCACTTCACGCCAGATCTATACTATCTATAAGGATGGTTCTATCGAGATGCAGAGTGCCATCGGTGCTAATCGTTCTAAGGTTATCTTGCCTCGTATCGGCTATTCTATGGTATTGCCAAGCGAGTTGAACCAGTATGATTATTATGGACGCGGACCTGTCAACAACTACAACGACCGCAAGACCAGCCAGTTTATCGGTTGGTACCACAGTCCGGTAGCAGAGCAGGGCATCATGCTTCCTAAGCCACAGGCACAGGGCAACCGCGAGGAGGTTCGTTGGTGTGCCGTTACTAACGACAACCAGCAGGGTGTAGTATTCATCTCGGACAGCACAATGTCTGCCTCAGCATTGCCTTGGAGTCAGCAGGAGTTGACTTTGGCAGCACATCCATATCAGTTGCCAAAGAGCAGCGGTACTCACTTGCACCTCGATGCAAAGGTTACAGGATTGGGCGGTGCCAGCTGTGGACAGGGTGGTCCTTTGACACCAGATCAGGTACGCAGTACTCCTACCACATTCGGATTCATCATCCGTCCTGCGGTGAAGTCAGAGCTTGGAAATATCGTGAAGGTTTCAGCTACCGGTCGTGAGATGGTGAAGGAGATGATGAAGAAGATGCAGCAGAATCAGCAGACATCCAGTCTTCAGATAGCCTTTGCTTCCAGCCAGGAGCCTGATGAGGGTGATGCTGCCTACTTGGTAGATGGCGATCCTTCTACCTTCTGGCATACGATGTATTCCATTACATTGGCTAAGTATCCTCACTGGGTTGACTTCGATGCTGGCAAGCAGAAGGTCATCAAGGGCTTTACTTATCTGGCACGCCAGGATGGTTCTTTGAATGGTTGCATCAAGGATTATGAAATCTACGTTAGCAACGACAACAAGACTTGGGGTGAGCCAATCTTGAAGGGCCATTTTGAGAAGACAGCCAAGCTGCAGAAGGTGATGTTGAACAAGCCTGTCAAGGCTCGCTACTTCCGTCTGCGTGCATTGAATGAGCAGAATGGTCAGGATTATGCTTCTGGTTCAGAGTTTACACTGATTACTGAATAAATAATAGTATATTAAAAAAGGCTGGTGCACATAGCATCGGCCTTTTTATTTTAAATATGAAATGCTTTTGTATTTACCCCGATTATATATAAACAAAAAGTGGATTAACCTTTCGATTAATCCACTTTTGTGATTCCGTTGGGGTTCGAACCCAAGACCCACAGCTTAGAAGGCTGTTGCTCTAATCCAACTGAGCTACGGAACCAACACTGCCATTTTTCATTAGCGAGTGCAAAGGTAATACTTTTTTGTGAATCCACCAAATATTTTGGGATATTTTTTTCTTTTATTTCAATATTACGTAAATTCTTTATAGCAAGAGCATCTTCTTCGATTATTTTTAAAGCTTTTGCCCTTACAGGGCGCAGAGCTAAAGCAACAAAAAACCCAGGGTGTTACCCTGGGCTATGAGCTTTTGCCCTTTCAGGGCGTTTGAAAGTGCAATTATTACCACCTTCAATTTTGTTATTTCAATAAATCTGGTTATTTCAATTAATCTGATTATTTCAGTTTCTTGAGATAACCCTCAGCACGGGTATCTCCCAGTTCCTTTGCTTTTTCCAGGTTCTTGCGAGCCTCTTCCTTCTGCTTGTTCTCCATCTGGAGCAAACCGAGGAGGAGATAGCCATCGGCATATTCTGGAGCAATCTCTATGCAATGCTTGGCTGCACTGATGCCTTCTGCATATCGCTTCACTCGCAAGTCAAGACTAGCCCATTCTGCAAAATATGTAGGCTCGTTAGGAGCGAGGTAGCAGGTACGGGCAATATCAATCAGCGCTGGCTGCCACATACGCAACTTGGTCTCAGCCTTGTATCTTGCATAGAAAAATGCAGGATTAACAGGACGGACTATCGAATCATACATATTGTAGTCGGCTATAGCACTGCGATACTCTCCCTGTTCCGCCTGGAAATCACCACGAGCCAGATAGTAAGGACCAGCCATGGTGCCCGAGTTCTTAGCCTCATTGACTGCACTGTCCAGCAAGACCTTGATCTCTGTAGCTGGAGCCTTGAGCTGAATCTTAGCCTGAGCTGCCTCCAGGAAGATTTCCGGATTCTTGACCGAAGTCTTGGTCAGGGCGATGAACATATCGTATGCCTTCTTCTTATACAAATATCCGAGCCGGCGTGACTCGGGGGCGGGTGGTAGGGGGGGTGGTGGGTGGGAGAACGGGGGGGGGGGGGGGGGGGGG